>Ga0315902_10001605_pt1 | contig 36278 bp, 23 predicted proteins | sample LakEriMetagenome_9_FD_203523 | JGI IMG/M metagenome (GOLD analysis project Ga0315902, IMG submission 203523) | Freshwater fungal communities from buoy surface, Lake Erie, Ohio, United States - Buoy 12 MA117 | ecosystem: Environmental > Aquatic > Freshwater > Lake > Lake biofilm | place: USA... | reverse complement strand
GTGGTGCAGTGCCAGAACGAGCGCAGCCAGCACAAGAACCGGGCCTTCGCCCGCAAGATGCTGACGGCGAAGCTGTTCCAGATGGAACTCGAGCGGCGGAGTGCCGAGCAGGCGGCGAAACGGGGCGAGAAGACCAAGATCGGTTTCGGCGGCGGAACGATCCGCACCTATGAGCTGAACCCGACGCAGCGGGTGAAGGATCACCGCACGATGTGCCTGTCGAACAACCCGGCCAAGGTCTTCGACGGGGACCTCAAGGACTTTATCGACGCCTTCCTGCGCGAGCAGTTGGGGAAGCCGGCGGCGTAGCATCAGACGGCGGCTCTGAGACGCCCCACGGAACTCACCACGGACCGAGTCTCGAACCGGCGGCGGATGGCACTTCCATCCGCCGCCGGTTTTTTGCAGGTCGCGTTCCGGGAGATCGCCATTCGAAGAGTCCAGTGGAGCGGAAGCACTGCTGCGGAGCCCCCCGATGTTTTCGAGCAATGGGGAATCGACGGTAAAGCCAGGCTGAAATCTGTGACCTTGTTCGGCGGGAAGAAAAACCGACGGCCCACCGGACGCCGCGAGGCTCTGCAGGCCGAAGCGACGCCCCGGGGACGGAAGTGGCTCCACGGCATCGCCAACAGTCGCGAAATCTTGGGAGCCGCGAAAGCGACCCAAGTCGCCGGGACGACTTATGGTGAGAGAACAGATTGTCGACGATTCCCGGTTTCGCAGACAACGCTGGAACAACCAGTTTCGTAGCGCGAATGCACGCCCGCGCCCAGGACGGTCGTTGCCAGGTCCGACCGGTGTGACGGAGTTCCGATTCTGTCGAGTGTCAGAACGGCGATTGTAGCCCGGCCAGAATTCGCTCGACCCCGTGGGATAAAAAGCGAGTCATCCCGCAAGCATGGGTTTCCAGCCAGTTTATGGTGTCGCTGACATGCAGCGAGAGAAGACGCGGCATGCGATTTTTGTGTCTCCCAGAACGGTGGGTGGCCCCTGGGTGGAATAGGTTGGGAATGGCAGTTTGAGTTTGAGAACAGTGCGATGGCCCCGGCTGGCGGTACAGGACACATGGGTCGCCCGTTTTGAACGACGGAACACATCGCCCTCACCCCAATGTGCGATGTGACGGCGAAAGTGGATCGGGAATGCCCCTTCAGTCGAGCCCGAGCACGTTCCCCGTTTTTACGCGCGTTTTGACCCACCGATTCGGGTGACGATCCTTTTATCCTTTGGACAAGGTGGATGGCCAGGGTGAGGGAGTTAGTGTCTTGGTCCCTGAGCGGCCGCTGATCCTCTCCGAGAATCATCGCAGAAGACCGGCTGCCTGCCGTGCGTGGTAGGTGATGATCATCTGGGCTCCCGCCCGGCACATGCAGGTGAGCAGTTCCATCATCAGGGCGTCACAGCGGGACGTTCCCATGCCGTAGGTCTCGACCAGCGGGCGATAGAAACCCGAGACGTCATAGCCCACGAGTGGAACCGGGCAGTTTCGCTCGCGGGCAAGGGCGAGGATGTCGAGCGCCGTCAACGCCGGCTTGACGATCACCAGGTCGGCCCCTTCTTCCACGTCAACCCAGATCTTGCGCAGGGCTTCGCGTTGATTGCCGACTGCAATCTGGTGGGTGCAATGCAGGCTCTCCGCCGGGGTCGATTGGGAGGCCTCCTTGAATGGGCCGTAGAATCCGGAGGCGAACTTCGCGCTGTACGGCATCAGGGCCACATCGCCAAACCCGGCGGCATCCAGGGCCTGACGCAGGGTGCGCACCGTGCCATCCATGACACCCGAGGGCGCGATCATGTCGGCTCCCGCCCGAGCAAGATTGACAGCTGCCTCCGCCAGAACCGCGAGGGTCTGGGCGTTATCGATCTGGCCTCCCTGCAGGATCCCGCAGTGACCGTGCGACGTGTATTCACACAGGCAGAGATCCGCGATGACGACCATTCCCGGCTGCTGCTGCCGGATCCGCTCGATGGCCTGACAGACAGGATTGGTGGGGTCGGTCGAGCAGGTTCCCCGGGGATCCTTACGATCTGGTCCCAGCACGCCAAACAGCAGGACCGATTTCAAACCGGTATCCCACGCCCCCTGGGCGGCACGGGGAATGTCCTCGCCGCACAGGAGGTCCACCCCGGGCAATGCGGGCAGCGGGGTCCGGCGGGTGGGACCACCGCCGACAAACAGCGGCAGAATCAATTGCTCGGGAGTCAGGTGGGTCTCACAGGTCATGGCCCGCAAGGCCGGCGTGCGGCGCAGCCGCCGCAGGTTCGCGAAGGGTTCGGGGAGCATCAGTTTTTTCCCGGCTGAAATGAGGTGTGCTTGTCCGGCAGGGCGGGGGAATCGTCCTCCTGCAATTCGAAATGTCGCGGAAGCTTGTACTCGGCGAGTTGCGGCCGCAGCGCGGCCAACAGGGCGGACTGGTCCAGTCCACACCCCGGGCGAACGGTCACCCGGGCGGAAATCATCTCGCCGCCGGTGCTTCGCGGACGCCCCGAAACACGCCCCCGCACCACTCCGGGAATCTGTTGCAGCAAGGTTTCGATCTCCCCGGGATCGACCTTGTTGCCCCCCGCATTGATGAAGGCCCGCACCCGCCCCTGCAGGTGCAACTCCCCCGAGGGATCGAGAAATCCCCGATCTCCCGTGAGATACCACCCCTGGGGACTCCGCGCGGGGTCGAGGCCTCCCGGGGTCCAATAGCCCTGCATCACGGCGGGACTGCGAATGCCGACCAGGCCCACCGCTCCCACCGGCAGCACCGCACCCTGATCGGACAGGATCGCTACCTCCACCCCCGGCACGGGGATCCCGGCACTGCGGACCGCGCCGGTGCGTCGGGCGGGCTCAATCGAAATCGTACCGGTCTCCGAGGATCCGTACAGCTCGCGAATCGGCCCCACGCCCATTGCCGCGGCCCGTTCACACACGTCCGCCGGCAGAGGGGCTCCGCTGGAAAGTGCCTGCCGCAGATTCCCCAGGGCCAAGGCGTCGTCCGGCGATGCCAACAGGCTCTGATACACCACGGGAGAAGCCACCAGCACATCGACACCGGGGTCGCGCATCAACCGCGTCACCGTCGCCGGGAAAAACTGCCGCAGCACGATCACGCAGCAGCCCCGCAGCAAAGGCAGCAGCATTCCGTTCGAAAACCCGTTCGCATGATGAAAAGGAGTGACCGGCAGCACGCGCCAGCCCGCCTGCCAGTCCAGGGCGCTTCCCACCTGCCGGGCGTTGGCGAGCAGATTGCCGTGCGTCCGGACGACCACCTTCGGCTCTCCCGTGGTGCCCGAGGTCATCAGGCACAGCGCAGGCCGGTTTTCCAGGAGAGCAGGATCCATGACCGGCGGCGGAAGCGGCTCGATCTGGCCAAATTGTTCCAGGAGTTCCTCCAGGGGGAGCAGCGGTGTGGATGCGAACGCGGGACAGGTCTGCCAGTTGGCCAGCGATGGGCGGCTCGCCAGCACACCGGCCAGGCGTTGGCCTCCCAGAGAGCGGGCGATCTCGGCGGGACTCCACTGCGGATTGACGGGCAGCACGGGGACTCCCAGCAACAGCAGTGCCGTCACAATCACCGCGTAATCCGCGGAATTGGGAAGCTGCAGCGCCAGGGGAGCGTTCGAACCCTTCGCGATTCGGGCTTCCAACAGACGTGCCCAGCGCAGGGCTCCCTCCGCCACCTCCCGATGACTCAGGCGGCGGTCGCCGTCGATCAAGGCCACGGCCTCACCGTGCCTCGCCAGTGATTCGAGCAGCACCTGGCCTAGCATGATTTGCCTTCCAACCGGTCCGCCAGGTGCCGCAGCAGCCGGGGACGGCTGGTCAACAGCGACTGATCCAACTCCTCGGGCGCGAAGCGGATCTCAAACTCGCGTTCGAGTCCCACGAGGAATTCGAGAATGGCGACGGAATCCAGGGCGACAAACTCCTGGAGGGAGTCGAGTTGCTGCCAGGTTTCCCAACTGCAGCCCTCCGACACAGTGGCCCGAAATACATGAAAGACCCGTCGATCAATGGTGGGCATGGTTCAGAGCATGATCCAGAGTTCGTAGTCGGCGGGTTGGTCCAGCACCCGGCGTTCCAGTCGTTCCAGCAATTCCGGCATGAACTGTTCCGGTGCGTGGGTCTGTTCGAGCGCGGGTTCGAACTCAATCTTCAGCCCGCGGTGATCGCCACTGAACCAGAAGGGAACCAGCGCCGCGTCGGTCAGTCGGATCAGCCGGGCGAGATTGTCGGAAAAGGTCTGGTCCTGTCCCAGGAAGGGAGCCCGCATCGACTGGGTCGCGAACGGAGCGTCGATATGCAGATTCACAATCTCCCCAGACCGCAGCCGTCGCATGATCTGCATGGCGCAATCCGGCGCCGTGGACACGATCTCGTCTCCAATGACCGTATGCAGAAATCGCATGTATCGATCTTGCAACCACCGTCGGCCCGACCGACCCATTCCGGGGTCCGGAGGAGCGGGATGCCGGACGGACACGATGGGAACCCCCCGCTGCTTCAACACCCGTTTCGCCAACCGGCTCGCGAAAAAATGGCCGCTGGCCAGAATCACACCCCGCCCCCGCGAGCGGGCCGCATCCAGATGCTCCCGTCCCACCAACTCGAGGTTTTCGGCAGGCAGACGCTGCACCAGTTGGTCGAGTTGCAGATCCGACAGGGCCCGGCCCACAGCGAACCCCAGGTACTCATCGATGATGTCCGGAATCTGTCGCTCGTCGAGCGCTGCGATCCGCATGCGCCGGGTCAGCCGCGACCGCTCCCCCCGGGCCAGTCGGCGGGCCAACCAGGCTCCCGGACGTTGCAGCATCATGGCCAGCCGGGGAAAGAACCGCGAGCAGGGTCGGCCCAGACACAGGTACACGAACCAGCAGATGTCCTTCATCGTGACGAACCGAGCGGACCCCGCCGTCCCCGGGAACCCGTCACGTCCGGGATGTGGGCGCGCTGTGGTGCTTTCCAAAATCTTCCCCCCCGGCTCGACTTCTGAACTTCCTGGCCTCACGCGATCACCCCATTCGTCAGCCAGGCGGTGGATGCGTGCGGCAAGGTCCACCAGCACAAAGGGTGCGGGGCTTCTCCCGTCAACGGCCCCGCCTGTTCCCACACAGGTCGCTCAGCAACATCATGCCTGCCCGAACGACTTGGCACAAGGAAGAGGTTTTGGCTGCGTAGCGTCATTCGGACCCTACCCCGACATCCCCTCGGAAGTTGTCTCCCCGGGACTGATTGCCGGCACCTGCCGCACGTCGCTTCCACAACTGCTCCCAGCCGAGTCCCCCCAAGAACGGGCCCCGGGTCGCTTCGGCAAACCGAATGTCGGCCAAGCCCAGGTTCCACTCATAGATCCGCAGGCGGTCATCCCGGTCGATGCAGATGTCCCACCCAATGACGCCCGTCAAACGAAACTCTTCATGCCAACGGCACAGTTGAGCCACAGCGCTCTCATAGAACGGATAGACGAGTCCCTGAAACTCGACGCCGGTATCGGGATGTGCGGTGAAGGCCTGGTAGTTGGAATCGAATCCGTGATCCATCAGACGGCCATCCGTCACTCCCACGTTGATGTTGAATTGCCAATCGGCATCCACCCGGTCGCGAGTGTGACGCGCCAACCGCAGATAACAGGTCCGGACAGCCGCCCGGCCACACGGCTCGAGAACCGTCATCACTCTGAGGGTGGGTCCCCGGTCCGGCAACATCCGGTCGAAGAAGTGGTGAGGAATGATCGGTTTCTGAATGACCCCGCTGGGCTGGCGACTCCAGTCGATCTTGAGAAACTCTTCACGGGTCAGTCGTACCACCCCGCGCCCGCGGCAGGAACCATTGGTCTTGAAGTAACAGACATCGGCCTGTGAGAAGATGCTCTCGGCGGCGTGGGCTGGCGCCCAAGGCGCAAACTGAACATCCAGCAGTTGTCCCCGCAGGACGCAGGCCACATCGGGAACCGCCTCGGTCCGCAAGAACTGGCGAGTCAGGTGTCGCATCGGAGCCAGTTCCCGTACGAAATTCACCCGGGGCAATACCTCGTCCAGGAAATAGCTGAAGGGAATCCAACCGTCGAGGAACTCGCCCCGCACCGCCGCATAGAACTGCAGCCAGCGGGAGTGACGGCGGCTTCCGAAGACCTCTCGGGCATATTCATCAGCCCGTCTGCGGAGAGCTTTGGACAGCGGCCCCCGGGACCGCTCCACTTTCTGCAACCACCGGTTCGATTCCCGATGGGCGACCTTCCAGCGATGAATCCTGTCTGACAGGAATGAGGGTGTCCATGCCATCGAAGATCGGCCTGTCGATTACTGGTACTGGAGTTGGAGGAGATCTGAAAACAGGGAACTCAAACCACGCCGCGTCTCGTCTGATGGGGCCACACGACCGGCACGCACGCACTCGCAATCACATCGTCCGAGTCGACTCGATCCGCGTCGTACCTGGTCAAGACATTCCCCCGCTCCGGGAAACCGAAACAGAACAAGGACTGCTCCTGGAGACGACGCACCAAGCCCCTCGCGCGGCCGACCGCGAACGCCACGGTTCGGCCATCCTCAGTGGGCCCGGCCCCCGCTGCCACGGAACGGCAACGCCCCCACAAACGTCGAGCAGCAACAAACCCATGACATTGGTTGCGGTTTTTGCACGCGGCAGTCGTACCCGCCTCAGACAAGAACTGATATTCCATGATCCAGAGCAACATTACGAGCCCTTACAGCAACTTCACTCTCACAGAGTGAACTGGCGCGCGACCTGTAATGATTGTGCCGATCTTGCGCCACGATCTCGGGACGTCGATGACCGTCATCGCAACGGATCTTTTCTTTCCGGGGAGTTCGACCCGATTCCCGGCAGACGCCCCGCGATCGGGAGCAGGGATCTCTCGCCGTCCACGGCCACACCGTCATGATCACGGCCGTTCCTGATCGCAACTGGCAGGCCCAGGGTGCCGCCGGGCTCCCTCCCGCAGCCCAGTTGGGTTGGCAGAGCCTTCCCGGGGTTCCCTACGCGGACTGGCCAACACGCCTCCAAACGGGGTCGAGCTTCTCCCGCTGGGGAACTCGCTGAGAGTCGCCAGGGAAATCGGCACGAGAGTCACCCTCCCTTGTAACACAGCCGAGGTTCCAGCCGACGGCGGATCTTGACCAGATCCCCCTGGGCCCGCAGCACCTGACCAATCTCCTTGTAGGCCGCGGGGGCCTCTTCGCGCAGGGCCGTGCTTCGTCGGCGATCGAACCAGATCCCCCGCAGTTGCCGTTCAAACGCGGCCACTCCGATCGACTGCCGTGCTGCAGTGCGGCTCAGCTCCCGCCCCGCCCCATGCGAACACGACCTGAGCGATTCCGGGCAACCGCGTCCCTCGACCTGAAAGGTTGCGGTTCCCATCGAACCCGGAATGATTCCCGCCTCTCCCTCCACTGCCGGTTGCGCTCCCTTCCGGTGAACCCAAAACGGCTCACCGAAATGCCGCTCACGACGCACATGATCGTGATCACTGTGGATCAGGGTGGCCCAATCGAGCGTGAGGGCAAACTCGTGGTGGAGAATCGCTTCCACAGCCCGCAGCATCGCCAGCCGGTTTTCCGCCGCATAGCGGCGCGCCCAGGCGACATCCACAAGGTACGCCTCGCCAGCTGCCGAAGTGGCGTCGAGACAGAACAACCCTGAGCCCGGCCGGTATTCGCGGGTATGATGCCGGGTGATCGCCTGCCCGACTCCCCGAGAGCCGCTGTGAACCACCACCCACAGGCGCTGGTCGGCGTCGGCCTGGAACTCGAGAAAATGGTTGCCCCGCCCCAGCGTGCCCAACTGCACCCGGCCATCCCGCTGGGATAGAGTCCGCAGTGTGGGATGACTGAGGGGGGAACTCTCCAGCTCCACTGGCAGATCGCGGCGGGTCGCGTGCCGGTTGGAGGGAACATGCCGGTAGAGGGCCGACAGCAACCGGCCCGCCCGCAGTTCGTCCTCCAGAAGCTCAGCAGTGGCATTCAGCGCAACCGTCGCCATCCCGCAGCCGATATCGGAACCGACCGCTGCGGGATAGATCAGGTACGTGGTTGCCACCACCGCGCCGACACAAACGTCGTTCGCCAGGTGAACATCGGGTAGCAGTACCACGTGCCGGACGTCGGCGAGATGCCGCAGACGTTCCGCGGATCGGGCCACCTCGGCCGTCAGTGGTTCGGTTGACCAGACCGAGAGGGTCGCCGGGGATTCGTTCATCGCGACTCCTCAGGCAGGCTGGTCGGGGATGTCCCGCCACATCCCAGCAGGTGGAACATCAGCAACGGGGCCCGCTTACGTGACCGCGATGACCGGGGCCACCCACCAAATCCGGATGACCGAACGGATGACCGGGGCCGATGACCGCGATGACCGGGGCCACCCACCGTTGTTCAGGAGACCGAGACCCGATGACCGGGGCCACCCACCCTTTTCCAGATGACCCGATGACCGCGTGACGATGACCGGGGCCACCCACCGTTGTTCAGGAGACCAGAATCGCCACACGTCTTTTTTTGGTCGTTCAACCGCGCCCTCCCCCACCCGTCTCAATAACTACTAGCCGGGGCCACCCACCATTTTCCCAGCCAGCATTTTTTCCATAACGCCCGCCGGAGAAACACTTTCCATCATTCACGGAATGTTTCGCCTGATCATTCGGCAACTCGCGGCAACCAGGGCAACCGGCAACCAAGGCCATCCACCGTCTTCCGGACCATCTCAAGCTCCACACAACTCGGTCACACAATTTTTCTCGGCTCTTCATCAAACTCCGGGAATCCGGTCTACACATTTACATATGAACTTATTGACCACCATTTCGTCCACTATCTCATTGCGATGGTGATCAACCTATGACAGTTCGCTGGACGACGAATCCCTAGGTCTACCTCCCCAGTTGTCGACGTAAGTCATTGCGGCACATGGGGCGTGCCCGGTTTTTTTCCACGACATTCGCATTCTTGTTCTCCCGTGCGGTCGTCGGTTCCCTCCGAATACATGGCTCGAAACCAAGGCCCTTCTCTCATCTCGAGTTTCATAAACTGTTTTCACCAATGCCCTTGTGTCGCTTTCTCATCGGCCACGGAAAATTGATATATACATAGTTGCATATTCTTGATATTTGTGTATATGTAATAAGCACATGCCGAACTCTACCGTTCACTCAGTGCATATGGCCAGACTTCCTCGCAAAGTTGTGTTCGACCCTTACGAGGTCGGCGTCTATCACTGCATCAACCGCTGCGTCCGTCGGACCCGGTTGTGCGGGATCGATCTGCTCACCGGCAAGTCGTACGAACATCGCAAACGCTGGCTGCAAAATCGCCTCCGGTTCCTGGCGGGCGTGATGGCCATTGACGTTGAGGGATTCACCCTCATGTCCAATCATCTCCATGCCATCCTGCGGAATCGTCCCGATGTTGCAGATGGCTGGAGTGCCGCGGAAGTCGCCCGGCGATGGCTCACGCTCTGCCCACCCCACCAGCCGGGTACGTGGGAACCGGTCGAGCAGCTGACAGAGGCAGACATCGCAGCAATCGTCAACAGTCCCGAGCGCGTTGCTGAATTGCGACTGCGGTTGTCGAATCCGTCGTGGATGATGCGTTTTCTCACCGAAAAGCTGGCCCGGGTGGCCAACCAGGAGGACAACTGCACGGGGAGGTTCTGGGAAGGCCGTTTCAAGATGCAGCGACTCCTCGACGAATGGGCGGTAGCCGCCTGCCTGGTCTATGTCGACCTCAATCCCCTGCGGGCGGGAATCGCCCGCGATCCGGACGACTGCGAGTACACTTCCCTCTTTGAACGGCTGGGAGGAATCATGGAAGCGTTCCTCGCGAAACTCGACGAGGCTGAGCAGCAGGAGTACGGCTATCAGTCCGGGTTCCCGTCGCGGGTCAATTCAACACCCGCAGCCAATGACCATGAGCGGTCCGACCACCCAGGTGGCCTCGACAGTGCGCAGGCAACGGACTCCCAGACGGCTGTCTCCCCCTTGCCGAACAACGCAGGATACCCCACCCTTCGGCAATGGTCCTTGAATGAAATTGCCGAAGGACTCACGAGAAATCCGCGATCGGCCTGGTTGGCACCCCTGGAAATCAGTGAGTCGTTGTTGCAGGAGCCGGTTCCCTCGTGTCGGGCCTCCAATCTCGGTTGCCTGAATATGACCATCTCGCAGTATGTACAATTGCTTGCCTGGACGGGACGGAATTGGCAGAAAGCCAACGCGTCGGAACAGAATCAGCCCCAGCAGAATTCCTCCCGAATAAAGCCAGCAGACCCACCCGCTGTTTTGGAGCAATTGGGAATCGACGGTGAAGCCTGGCTGAAATTTGTCGCCTTGTTCGGTGGGAAGAAAAAACGAAGGGCCGCCGGACGCCCCGAGGCTCTGCAGGCCGAGGCAATTCGCCGGGGACGTAAGTGGATCCACGGCATCGCCAACAGTCGCGAAATCTTTGGCGTCTCGAAAGCAGCCCCAGTCGCCGGGATGAATTAGGGCGAGAGGACCGATTGTTGATGTGATCCCGGGTCTCACAGACTACGCCGAAACAACCAGTTTCGTTGTGCGAATACAGGTCCGACCAGGACGGTCACTGCCAGGTCCGACCGGAGCGATGGGGTTCCGATCCAGTTGAGTGTCAGATCGGCTATTGAAGCGGGGTCAGTGAACGCTCGACCCCGTGAGACAAACCCAATCCAAACCGCAAGCACCGGTTTCCCGCCGGTTTGTGTAGACGCTGACAGACGCTGACAGACGCCGAGAGAGGACGGGAGTTGCGATTTTTTTGTCCCCAAGAACGGTGGGTGGCCCCGGTTGGACCTGCGGTCGGACCTGTGTGTCATCTAGAACGGTGGGTGGCGCCGGCTTGGTGGCTGGCCAGGGTGGGTGGGCTAGGTTTGGTGGGTGGGCTAGGTTTGGTGGGTGGCCCCGGCTTGGCATCCGTGAGACAAACCCAATCCAAACCGCAAGCACCGGTTTCCCGCCGGTTTGTGTAGACGCTGACAGACGCCGAGAGAGGACGGGAGTTGCGATTTTTGTGTCCCCTAGAACGGTGGGTGGCCCCGGTTGATCCGGTTGAACGTGCAGTTGGCAAAGAACGGTGGATGGCCCTGGCCAGGGATGGCCCAAGAACGGTGGGTGGCCCCGGTTGGACCCGGCTAGGGTGGCCTGTGTGTCATCTAGAACGGTGGGTGGCCCCGGCTAGGGTGCGGGTTGTACCTGGATGGGACATGCGACTCTCCATGGACCCAGATGATTTTCGGTCATGATCGTTTTTCCGAGACTGTTGACAACGTCCACTGCTCGACCGATCTTGAAGAACACATTCCATCGCCGTCCGCTTCGGACCGGTTCCTGCCGGGGTCGGGGCAACTGCAGATCACTCCCAGCCTGACGGGTGCTGTATGTCGATTGAGGTTCAGTGCGGTAGCTGCCTGGAAAGGTACCGTGTGGCCGACACCCTTGCCGGACGTCGGATCAAGTGCCGTGAGTGTGGCGACCCGCTCATGGTTCCAGGGCGCCAAGAGGAAATCACCGCCGACGGAGAAGCGGACTCACGCCAAACGGCCACCCGGGCACGACCGGCCCAGGCCGATGCAGGGCGTCGGTCGACGCCTGCGAAAGGCCCCGCCGAGGCCCGGTTGGACGAGGGGATCCCCTGGCAGCCCCGCAAGAAGTCGGCCTCACAAGGGGGCCACAAGACCGCCGGCTGGATGCTGCCAGTGGGATTGCTGGTGGGAGCACTGTTGGCGTTGATGGTCACCGGGACTGTCCTGGTCACAACTTCCGGCAACAACACCCCCTCCGGCGATGCGCCTCCTCCCACGGTTGCTGGTCCTCCAGCGGGCGGTGCTCCTTCGGGGAGTGCTTCTTCGGGAAGTGCTGCTCCTCCGACGGTGCCCGGGCCTCCTGCGAACCAGACCGATTCGATTGGGTTTCCACAGAATCCCCCGGGGACCGTGGATGCACCGGGATTTGGAGCGGGAGTCACACCCCCGCGAGATCCAGTCGCAGGCAGTCGCACCGATCGTTCACCGCTTCAGGCGGATCGTGCACCAGTGGGGAATGCGCGCCCCGCAACAAACCGCTCGGCAGCCGAGTTGGCCAAAGGCCCCCCGTTGATGTGGCAGATCCAACCCGAGACGCCGTTGACTGCAGGGGCCCGAGCAAGTGCCGGCCAAGTTCCCCAACCCCTGGCGCTCCCGCAATTCCCCACTCGGGAGATGGTCTTTCCACTGACCTCCAGCCGGTTTGTCGCACTGGGTGGCCGGGATTACAAGCGACAACTCTGGGATGTGCGCGATGTCTTCACGGGGGATAAAGTGGGGACTGTTTCCACCAACTTCGTCGTTGCCAATACCTGGGCCCTGTCACCCGATGGAGCTTCCCTCGCGGTACTGCAATGGAGCCCCCGGCTGTTGATTGTCTGGGATGTCAAGTCGGGCCGTCGGTTGGGGGAGATCTCAGTGGAAGTCGGCGTCAGCGAATTCGCCGCGTTTTTGAGTCCAGACCGGCTGGCGGCAATTGATGGTTCGCGCGGATTGAAGGTGTTCTCGGTTCCCGAACTGCGCGAGGTGCAGACCCTCAGTCCGCCGAAATCGGGCGAACCCGATCCCTGGAAGTTCGGATTCTCACCAGGGGGCCGCTACGTCGCCCAAACCACGCGTGACAGTTTTGAATACGGTCACATCGAGATCCATGACCTGACGACGGGTGAACTGGTGGGACGCACGAAAGTGGGAGCCGCCCCCCAGGATCCCGATCGCATGCTGGTGAATGGATTCTTCATCCAGTCGCTCGTCTTCTCTCCCGATGGAACGGAATTGGCGGCGCTGTTTGCCAAGGGAGATCAACTGGGCCTCGTCGTCATCGACATGGCGACCGGTCAAGCAACCGACAACTTCCAGTTTGCCAATGCTGTGGGCGGCCAGGGACCGCATCGCAAGGTCCGCCCCATGCTCGATTGGTTTCCAGACAAGCAACGGTGGCTGTACCAGGGGCTGGGTCTGATTGACCGCAAAGCCCGAAAGATGATCTGGACGCTGCCCGATGCCGACTTCCTCATCCCCAACACCATGCCCCACGGTCGACGAGTGATCGATGATGAAACCATCGTGCGTGCCGTGATCGATGGAAACGATGTGACGATCGAGCGATATGCACTTCCCCTGGCGGAAATCAACCGCTGAACGTGCGGTACGGTTCTCGGTCCGGTCCTCGTCACGTCCGGGCAAACCACCCTTCCTGCCTGAGGCAATCCCCCATCCCGAAAGATCCTGAGTCCCCTCCGCAACCGCGAGCCGCACGATGCGGGCCCCCTGACATCACGCTGTCGTGTCCGTCCACCCATGGCGGGTGAACATCTCCCGGATTCCATCGCCGCTTGAGGCTAGTCTTGGCTGTCATCGGGATCGGCTGATCCGGTCTGACGCAGCCATTGACGCAGCCGGCGCTTGGCCGTGCGGCCCAGCCGCAGTTCCGCCGGCGAATTCAGGAATTGGACCACGCATTCGTCGGCGGACAGGCGGACCACTTCGCGAATCTGGTCAAGATGCACGATCAACGACCGGCTCAGGCGTACAAATCGGGAGGGGTCGAGTTCGTCGGCCCAGTCCCCCAGCAGTCGGCGCACGATCTGGGGTGACCCCATGCCGCATTGCACGAGCGTGTAGTTCTCGTGGGCTTCAATCCACGCAATCTCCCCAGGGTCGAGCCGGCGGGCCCCCTGTGGGTTCTGGATGACCAGTCGCAATGGTTCGGTCGTCTCGGCACCACCTCGCAATGGACGCACATCCGGACAGATCCGGGCGATGGTCCGGGCCAGTCGCTCAGCTGAGGCCGGCTTCAAGAGGTAGTCACTCGCCCCGAGTTCGAACGCCTGGAGAGCGTACTGTTCATGGGCCGTCACCAACACCACCTGCAACTGCGGATTGGTATCCGCCAGGAACTCAAGCCCGGACCGCCCCGGCATCTGGATGTCGAGGAACATCAGGTCGGGCCGCAGTTGCCGTACCAGAACTTCCGCCTGATCACTGTTGGTGGCCGTCCCCACCACCTCGATGTGTGGATGGGCCGCCAGCAGTTCCGCCAGCCAGCGGTTCGCCGAGTCTTCGTCATCAACCAGGATGGCCCGCAACCTCCGAGAACCCCGCTTCATATCCGTTGCTCCTGTGAGCCCGCTGAGGTCTTCGTGGCAAGTGGCAGCGCGACGCAGGCGCGCACCTCTCCCCCCGAGGCTTCACAGGTCAGCCCCCCCTGGTCGAGATGATAGAGTTTCAGTCGGCTGCGCAGATTCACGAGACCGGTCCCGGTCCGCCCCCGGCTGCCCGGTTCAATCCAGGACCCGGTATTCGTCACGGTGACCTGCAGCATGCCGGCGACGACCCGGCAATCGACCGTGATCCGCAGCGGACGGGGACTGCTGACGGGCCCATGCTTCAACGCATTGTCGAGCAGGGGGGAGACGATCATGGGGGGGACTGGCACCTCGCGGGCCTCGCCGGTGCAGTCGATGGCACAGTCGAGATCAGGACCAAACCGTGCTCTCTGAACGTGCAGGTATTGCTCGAGCGCGTCAATCTCCCGTCCCAGCGGCTCCAGCAGCCCCTGGCGCCCCAGGCAGTAGCGGAGATGTTCCGAGAGCCCATTGGTGACCCGCGCCACGGCATCGGGATTGTGACGGCATGCCAGGATCGCCGTGAGGGCATTGAACAGGAAATGCGGCTGCAGCTGTGCTTCCAGCCGGTTCAGTTCGCTGGTCCTCAAACTCGCCTCGGCCTCGGCCGCTCGCCACTCGGCCGACTTGGCCTTCTCCGCCTGGAAGAACGCGATGAACAGCAGGCTCCAGACGGTCAGGATGTCGATCCGGTGAAAGACAAACAGGGGAATGGAGGTAATGACCCTCGCTCCTTCCAACCACCCCGCAACGCTGTCCAACACCCACAGCCCCCCCTGGAACAGCAGGCACTCCAGCAGGGCCCCAAAGAAGAGCACCAGCACTCCCAGGTAGAGAATCCGCCGCAACGGCCAGGGTTGTTGCGCGAGAGACATATACACCCACCTCAGCCCGGTCGATACGAACATACCGCTCAACACACGGTTGGTCGCCACCAGCCACCGTTCGACCGTCGTGGCGTCAGGTCGCAGGATGGGGACCAAAAACAACCCCACCAGCAGGCCAACCATCCCCCAAAACAGCACCTGAGCCAGCCAGAACTGCAATTCCCGACGATTGGACGCCTCGTCGAGCCAGCCCATTTTGGCGGCTGCGCTGCGGGTGTTGTCGGGTGGCGGGTCGGGGTCCAATCTCTGCATGTCGGCAGAGTACCAGACAAATCGCCCCGTCCCGGAAAAAAAAACCGCTGATTCATCCCTGATTTCGGCGGATTCGTCACTTTGTGGCTTGGATGGCGTTGCAGACCCTGCTGGCGTCGGGCAAGGTACTCGAGTGTCGACCCGTAGACTGCACGTCACGAACGCAGTTCTCAACGTCGTTCACCAACACCAGAGCGCATCTTCGCCGTCGCACGAGTGGACCCCTTCTGCCGACTTCCCAGACCGCGCGGCTGGAAGGTTTTGAATTGGGTGGGTTGCCAGCCAGGTTCGTCTCCTCTTCGAACGGAAGCGATGGCAGGACAATCCGAAACCTGTGGAGCCACGGCGGGAATGCCGGTTCCTGGCCCGGGTGGGCAGGGTGGTCAACCTGTCGACGGCCAACCCGTCACTGAGGAGAACGGAGATCGGAAAAACAGAGTTTCCGTGGGGCGGTGGCAGCACTGCAATCGGCCTGTCGACCACCGTCGATGGTGGAGATGATCGAGAGTCGGTCTCGGTGTCTGGGGTGTGGCTCTGATTGAGCCCTGGCTCACGACTCAGCCCAACACGCACACCTCGGGGATTGTCCATGTCCCCCAATTTCCCTCACGAATCGTGATGCCCGTTGGGCATCGAATGGATCCCGCATTGCAGTTGGTCGTCAGCCAGGTCTGTCGGACTGGCCGACCAACGCCCGGGGTTGCTGCTGCACAGTGCCGGCAACCTCGGGTCACCCCCCTCGCCCCCTGTCCCCGGGATCGAGTCACGCCCGCGATCGAGTCCGCAGCTTTTGTACACAGATATGGTCGAGGGGGACACGGATAAGCGCCTCTCGCCCCAAACAGACCCAACCGCGCGTGAACAGAGACGATCGCCGTCGGGATGCGGACATTGTCTCACTCCGCGGAGGATCCGAAGCTTCACTTGAGGTTCACCGTTCTCACCGACGACGATTGGACCGGTTTGGCCAAGATCACCCCGACAGAGTCTGTCGCTTCCTCCAGGAGAGATTCAGCAGCCACCCGCGGACCGCGATCGGCGCGATTTCTCACAGCGCTCCTGACTCCCCTTCCCCTCGGTAGAACCCCGGGAAGGCAACATCATGCCCCGATCAGCGCGCGCCATCGGTCCAACGCCCGACCAATCGGCAACTCTCGCAATCCATTCCGCGATGCCCCCGCACCCTGTCGCCCAACAACTCATCCTGCGAGAGCCCCACGAACAACACACCTGCAGGGAGCACTGCTCAACAGGTGTGACGAAGCCCGGGCGGGAGGTTGAAGGCCGGGTGTCCCGCTGATCCTGGTCGATCCCGTTGCCGTTTCCCGCAGCCAGTCCCACATCGACGATCCCGTTCCGCACGGTCCATTGGCTTCACCGTCGGCGCAGCACGACCAGCGGAGGGGGGTCGGGCTGCATGGTGACGTAAAACCGGGGACGGGGATGGCAGTTCTGCACGGGCTCGAGGCGCCACTCCCGCAACAAGCTCCCCAGCAGCAACCCCGCCTCGAAATCAAACACCGCCTTGCCGAGGCAAAACCGCTTTCCCCCACCAAACGGAAAAAAGGCAAAGGGATGGTGTTTCACACGCCCGGCGGGCTTCTCGACAACGGCTGACGTCGAATCAGCCTCACCCTTGACGGAGGGAGACGCAGCTTCCAACCAGCGTTCGGGCTGAAAGCGGTCTGGCTGGGGAAACCACCGCGGGTCCCGATGCGTCACCCACTGGCTGGTGTAAAAGATGGTTCCCGCGTCAAACAGATGATCGCGCAGTCGGTATTCAAACAACGATTGTCGGGGCAGTGTCCAGACCGAGGGGTACATCCGCAGCGCCTCCTGGACGACGGCGTCCGTCCAGGGTGCGGTGTTGATCCATTCGTTGTTGGCCTCCGGATCGTCCGAGAGTCGGCTTCCCTCCTCGGCCAAGTGCGTTTGCAGATCCTCACGATGGGCCGCCTCCCACATGGCCCAGGTCAACACATTGTGTCCCGTCTCATAGCCGGCCAGCAGCAGGGTCATCATGTTGTCGGCGAGAAACTCGTCGCGCAGCGGGCCACCAATCTCAGAGCCGTCGGTCAGCAGGGTCAGCGCGTCGGCTTGAGGCCCGCTTGCACCCCGCTGGCGAACCAGCCGGATCGATTCCCGCAGTTGGGCATGCACACGTCGCCTGAGACGGAGCATCTGCAGCGTATGGGGAAGCTGCGCCAGGTGCCGCATCTTTTGCAGGACCACCGGAATTCCCAGCAGCCATGCATTGGTGTTGGAGAGAATCTTCAGGAAGGCATCCGGATCGACGTGACCTGTCAGTTCCCGCTCGGCCGCCTGCGGGAACAGCGCGGCGGACGACATGGCCAGGGTCACATCCCGGGCGAATTGGTACAGGTCAAGCATGTCCCCATCGCGCAGGGGAGCCAAGCCCCGCTGGCACTGTTCGAGGCTGAGCCGGGGAATGCGCCGCGACAGAATCTTGCGCATCGCCAACACCAGTTGCGAGCGGTTGTCATCGTGGACCTGCCCTTCGATCGCAATCTGTCCCCAGGGAATCAGCCGTCGCAGAAGGTCCTGCCCAAACAACCGGAACATGGCCGCCTTGGTCGCCAACACCTCCTGGATGTCGTCGGGGTGAGACAGCAGCACCTTCGGGGCTCCGGGGATGGGAATCCGGACCAGGTCACCATGGGCCTGGCTGATTTCCCGCAGCACCACCCCCATGTCGAGTCGTCGGCGAAACAGGTCGTAATGGGCCGACCAGCCCATCGGGCCGGGCACATCCTGGAGACGAAGAAACGCCATGAGAACCTGCTCTTCTCAATCGCTGGCTGGTCTTGAGAAATTCCAAGGCAGCATCTGCCTCGCCCTGTGCAGCACGAACGTGCAACAGTCGCAGTCAGCGCACGCTGCGGACTTCAACCGGCGAGCGCCTCGGCGACATCGGGATAGATCTTGAGTGCCTTGTCGAGCTTCATCAGTTCGAGAACCTCGATGATCGAAGGGCACAATCCACACAGGTGCAACTGGCAACCCGCGGCCCGACAGCCCTTGGCGAGCATCACCAGTCCCCCCAGGGCCTGGCTCGCCACATACTGCACCTGGGAAAAGTCCAGAACCAGCAACTCGGTCTTTCCCTGTCTGGCCAGTTCTTCGAGGGAGGTCCACAGCGGACTGCGGCTCCCCTCACTGGTAATGCGACGTCTCAACAGCAGGGCGACTGTCGCCGTCCCCTCCTGCCGCACCGAATAACCCAAGTCGTCCACGAACGTCTTCTCCCGCAACTCAAGTCCGGACCTGTCATCAGGCTGGGATCTTATCACACACTCCCAGCCAACATCACCACTGACACTGGTCCAGTCCCATCGGGCGGATCTCGAAAACAACGTCCAATGCCCCCAGCAGCCGGAAAATTCCCAAATTTGTCACCACCCCATGCGTGGCATAGGCTTTCAGCCTGTGCGTCAAACCCGCCCGACAAACGAAAACGACCTATCCCAGTCCCCGAATCGGCACCACCCAACAGCCGCACAAGTTTTCAAATTTGTCACCACCCCATCGTGGCATAGGCTTTCAGCCTGTGCGTCAAACCCGCCCGACAAGCGCCAGTGCCCCTCCCGGTCCCCTCAATCACCAGACGCACCCAGCCCCAGGTCCCACACAACGCTTTCACATCGGCACAACACAGCGGACGGACAAATTTTCAAATTGGTCACCACACCAGCGTGGCATACGCTTTCAGCCTGTGCGTCAAACCCGCCCGACAAACGAAAACGACCTATCCCAGTCCCCACATCGGCACAACCCAACAGCCGGACAAATTTTCAAACTTGTCACCACGGAGGATTTTAAACCGTTTCAAAGATCACCGTGGTGACAGGCTCGGCCTCTTCGGCCTCGACGGCATCCCCCTCGGGGGTTCCCTTCGGCCAGATGTGAAAGCCCCCCCGTCCCGCGATCTGTGGAATTTCCCACAGACCCCAGATTCCTTTTCCCTCGGCATACCCCTGGTAGGCGACGTCGTGCCCCTTCAGGTACCGCTTGGTCCACCAGCACTTGCCATCGTCGACCTGGTACCGCCCCTTGACGATGAATTCCCCCACCCAGTCGGCCCCGGCTCCCGAGATCAACCCGTCCTTGAAGAAGAGGTCGAGCTCAGTCCGCGAGCGGGAATTCCATTGGATGAAATAGCCGACCCACGTCCCCGAGGGGAAGCGGTCATCGGTCTCGCTGGTGGGAACGTCGGGGAGATCGTCGTCGTGCATGGCACACCCCTTTCCGGGGGCAAACCGTCGCGGCCCACCCCTGCCGCCCAAGGTCCATTCACCGTGAATGGCCGGGGCGCAGGACAGACCGCGCGTCATCCTACGGGGCTGTCCAGCGGGGAATCAACGGGCCAGCGCGAAATCCGCCGCAGGCGTACGGGTGCCCCAGCGCACGAACCTCCGCCTGGGGATCGGCCGCTGGATTCAGAAAGACGAACCGGTCCGGCGTCTGCGGGGCGGTCCGGGCGGGTCCCGTCGCTCATGACACGGGCCCCCTTGAGAGTCGGCGGGGCCGCCTGCCAGGGACGCTCGCAGGCAGAGCCCTTCACCGCCGACACGGCGTCAAAACGGCAGGCTGGGATCATCGAACCAGGGGGGGGTGTAGCCCCACCGGCTCGGGTTGATTCCCGGAGCTTCTGTCCGCATGCCGGTCGGCTTGTGTTCCTGGTGCCAGTTTGCCCCGGTGGTGTTGAGGCTCTGGAGGAACGGCTTCGCAATCTCGGGGGCGTTGGCGACCAGTTGCGGGTCCCAGTCGTCGACCGGCTGGATGGGACCGGCCCAGGCGGGACGGTAGCCAAGTTGCAGCAGTTCCCGCGGCCGCGAGTCGCGGTTGGGGTGACTGCCATGCAGCAGCAGCGAGGGGATCACCACCGCCGACCCGGCCGGGACGACCAGCGAGATCTCCTCGGGGTGCGACTTGTAACGCACATAGGGGCTCGCCTCGGCATGAAATGAGAGATGCGACCGGGGGATCAGGCGGAACGGAGCCCGGTCGGGAGTCAGTTCATCCAGGTAGTACAGCACGCGGACGAGTCGCGGGCAGCTCCCTTCCCAGCCGAAGAGGTTGGACCCGTGGGGTTGGCCATCGGTGTGCATCGAGATCCCGGGGGAACCGGGGAGGGTGCGTTGGAAGAACCCGCGGGTGAAGACGATGTCGGGCCCCATGAGATCGGTGAGGAAGTCGATCATCGGGGGATGGCCGATCAGTTCGCAGACCGCCCGACTGAGCCACTGGGGCTGGACGGTGGAGCGGGTCTGGGCGGTGCTGTACGAGGTGTGCCCCATCTCGGCCGCCGCGAGTTCCTCTTGGATCCGGGCAATTTGCCCGGGAGGGATGATCGACGGAAAGACCACATACCCCTCGACCTCAAAGTGCCGAATCTGCTGCGGCCGGGTGAACTTCGAGAAGTCCGTCCGGTCGAGATGCATGAAGCCAATTTCGTCGTCGGGGGTGGGGGGCATGGATCCTACACAATGAAGCCAGACTGCACGAACAAGTTACGCCGTCACTGTAGCGTGAATTGATTCCAAGGTAAAAACCTTGCAGCCAAGCGGTTTATCTTGGAGCCGGCACGCAAGTCTTAATCTCTGCGTGCCGGCTTTACAGTGGAGGGATGCAGCGCAAGAATCCCGACACACCGGATTCCACCCTGGCATGGACCGATTACGAGCAAGTTCCGGAATTCACTTTAAATTCAATCGGTGAAAGCCGATTGGCATTATACGCCTCAATCCAGTTTCGATTTCGATCATCCAGAAACTGGGCAATCACGACGAGATAGCAAACGTTGGTGCCAGGGTTCACCAGAGGAATCCGGTAATCCAGCAATTGATTGTTATAGAGATCTTTTCGGAACTTGATCGATGCCTGGGCTTGGTTGTTATAGTCAATGACCTGCCATCCATCGGGCGTTAGTCCACTTCCGCTGTTATTATTTGGTAAAGCCGAGTCACCCGATGGTTTGGTGTTTACAAAGATCTTCGCCGCCACCTTGACAATTCCGGACGATTGACGATCTGCGGTTGCAAGGCATTCGCAAAGCTTGTCATTCTGATAGGTGTAGGTGAAAACTGCAGGACCAGAAGATCTAAGCGGCTTCGACACCGTGAATTTCTCAACGTATCCCAGCAGAGGTCGCAGCGTTTGAGCAACCGCTTCGAATTGCAGACAAGTTTGTGAAATACAGACGGCAGGTTGTCCCGAAGAGTAGGTGACAGTCGACCACACAACCAATCGATGGAATCCAACACCTCCCACTTTGACACGACAGTCAGACGGGTTAGTCCCTGTATCATCGGTAAACATATAGGCATAAGTCTTGGGGCTTTCGTCATTTGAAGGAATCTCGGTCACGACCGCCTCATCACTGTTTTGAGGAGCCGTGTCCGGAATCGGGTCATTCACTTTCAAGACCTTCGCCTGCACCTTCACTGCAGCCACACTTTGCGTTCCAGTAATTGGAACCAGGACTTGTCCAATAACACGCAGGCGAGGTTGAGCACCTCCACTAATCAATACCTGCGGCGGGTAGCCGACTTCCAACGCAGGATCCAAAATCAGATTCAACGGCAGCGAATTGGCAACTGCAACTTCTGCCGACGCGGAACATTCCACACCCTGGCCACTCATGTCAGCACTCATTGTTCAAACTCCAATTGGGGGGACATCAACTCAACCGCACCTTTGCACAGCACAAAACCAAACGGTGCCCTGACGGGACCGATCGCCGCAAAGTTCTCCGGCGTCATGGACACATCCCACGACCGCCCGTCAATCACCAGGGTTCTCAATTGTCCCGCGTCGATTCGGACCCCAATCTCAAAGTCCTGTGGTCGAGGAGAACCGACAAACAATTCCTGTTGCCAGAAGGCACGAATGGGATACACCATCCCCTGCGATTGGTCGACTTCAAACAATGTCTGGTGAGCCCAGATCTGAGGCACAGCGTCTTCGGGAAACGTCATGTAAAACATGAGCGCACCAAACTCGACTTTGCCCGAAGGAGACTCCCGCCAGTTGTAGAACAATCCCCAGCCATCAAAGTCGTCGGCACGCATTCTCCACTTCACCTCGCGCAGACTTCGCTCGGCACTCAGGGCGAATGGCAGAAACTGCGGGAAGTTCGACCGCATCAGCAGCCAATCCCCGTCGGGCAGCAGCAGAAATCGCGATTCCTCCCGTCGGTTTTGAAAGCGCAGCAGTGCGGGGGGCACCGGCAGTCTGCCCTGCCATTTGCGGCGCATCGCGGCCGCTCCCTCGACCAGCAGATGTCGTCCCGCTGGCAGATCAACCCGCGCTTCATCTTGAGCCAGCCCGGACACACCCCGGGCCATTCCCCCTGGAATTTCCTCTTCCTCGCCCTGCCTGGGCTCTGTCGAATTCCCTCTGCGACTCAAACCAGCTGGCAGCACCATGGCAACAACCAGGAGCAGGCCCAGGATGGCTGCCAGAGCTTGCGACCAGCGCGGGAACAACGGCGATTCGATTGGAATGTCCTGGGTGGTCTGCTCCGTCGGTGTCTCCAACACCGCACGCAACCTTCGCTCAACATCCCCCGCCGTGATATTCCGCTTCCGGTAATCCTTCTCCAGCATTTCCAGGCAGATCGCCTGCAGCTCCTCGGGAATCTCCTCATTCAACTCCCGTAATGGCTGGGCGCGGATGGCCGTTTGACGCAACCACTGCTGGTGCAATTTCTTCTCGGCCGGTCCCGGCCACCGGCCGGTCAACCACTCGTAGAGCACCACCCCCAACGAGTAGATGTCGCAGCGTCCCTCGGCGATTCCCAATTCGGCCTGCTCGGGGGCCGAGTACGCCCACGTGCCCCCCGTCGACAACCCCTCCTGCGCCAACTGGTCTTCGCTGATCGCCAGGCCAAAGTCGGCCAGGTAGACCTGCCCCCTGTCGTCGAGCAGCACGTTCTTCGGCTTGATGTCCCGGTGATAAATCTGGCGCGCGTGCGTGAGCTTCAGGGTCTTCGCCAGATCGGCCACAACCCGGACCGCCTCCCTCCAGTTGCGAGGCTGCCTGGACATCCACCGCTGGAGGTTTCCCCCAGACAGAAACTCGCTGACGAGGTACGGCCAGCCCTGGCAGTCGTTCGCCGCCAGGACACGCACCACCTGGGCCCCCTCCTGTTGGAGCGCCCTCAGCTTTTGACCATCCTCGAAAAATTGCCGGTGATAACAGGTGTTGAGCCATTTCGGCAGCAGCAGCTTGATCGCAACTGTCGAATGCAGGTTCGTATCCCACCCCTTCCACACCTCGCCGAACCCACCGCGATCGAGCCGCTCTTCCAATCGGTAATTCCCCAGCATCATGCCGGGCTGCCAGGGACTCTCAGGGGCTGGAACCTCCTGCACCGGATTGGGATCGAGCTGCGTCGCATCCAGAGTCTGTAGTGCGGGCGTCGCCACCGACCAGTCGGCCTCAGCCTGCGTGTTCGCACGCGCCTGCGGCTGTGTCGTAAACGCCAGGCTGATCGCATCGGAAGCGTCGGGATACCGCTGCCGGTATTCCTCGGCACTCGCCTCTTCCCCCCGTTCACGACGGGCCTGCACTTCAATCCGCAGCAAATTGATCAGGGCCGAAGATCGTTCGGAGGGAGGGAGCCGTTCCAGAAACGAGTCGAGGTCGGGCCGGCTGCCGCCTCGCCAATTCTCGGCGAACTCAACACACAGCCTCTCGACAGGGGACTGCACCCGGGTCGGCTCAGGCCGATTCTCGTGCTGATCCCATTCGGCCATCATCCGCGCCCTTTCGATCGCCTGCTGGTTTACTCTCGCGACTCGTGCCTTGGCATGACAACCCCGGTGGGACCGTCGAAGCGCGGCGACATTTGCTTTTAGCGCAGTCTACGGAGGAGTGTGACAGACTGCAAATTGATTTCGCGGAGCCCGGTCATTTTTCCAGAGGCCAGCCCAGGAGGGTTCACCGCCAACCGCCACTCCGTCCGAGACAGTCGCCCGAATCCTCCCCACCCCTCACGCTGGCCACTCACGATGACCCGCTACCCGAAACAGACGCCCCAATTGACGCACGCCCGGTCAGAGTGGCAGACTTGAACCAGACCCATTCCCCAGGCCTCCCCTCGCCATGTCTGACCTCAAGTCCCCCGCCCTGCTCTACTTCAAGGGACTGCTGATGCTGGTCTGCGGCGTGCTCGCGGCCGGGCTGCTGGTGGCCCAACTCCCCGACTGGACCAGCGTCGCGCTGCTCGCCATCGCGATCTGGGGCTTCTGCCGGGCCTACTACTTCGCGTTCTATGTCATCCAGCATTACATTGATCCGCAGTACCGGTTCGCCGGGATCGGCTCGTTCGTGCAGTACCTGTGGCGGCGACGTCGCTGACTCAATCCTCCCGCCGCCGCGCACCCGTTCACACGGGCCCCTCACCCGCTCCCTCCCCCTCACCCCCTTGGCCCGCATGTTGCGAACAGCCCCCCTCTCTCTCGCGGTTGGGATCCTGGTTGGCCTCGCTGGTGCCGCCGTTCCCGTGCAGGCCCAGACCCTCGAAGCCACCCTGCTCAAGGAACCGGTCGAGCGCCTCGTCGAGGCGGCCCAGGCCGAGGGGGACCCCCGCCGGGGGGCGGTGCTGTTTCATCAACCCTACCTCGGCTGCACCCAGTGTCACGCGGCCGGTCAGGGACAAAAGCCCCTCGGCCCCGACCTGACCCGCTGGGAACAACCCCCCACCGTCGCCCACCTCGTGGAGTCGGTGCTGCAGCCCTCGCAGAAAATCCGCCCGGGCTACCAGACGCTGATCCTCGAACGGACTTCAGGTCAGACACTGACCGGACTGCTGGTCGAAGACCGCACCGAGGCGGTCGTGCTGCGCGATCCCCGCGACGCCGGTCGTGCCGTCACGATCCCCCGCACCGAGATTGCCGAACTGCAGCGCAGCGACCAGTCCCTCATGCCCGCCGGGTTGATGAATGTCCTGGCGAGCCGGCAGCAGTTCCTCGACCTGGTGAGCTACCTGCGCGAGATCGCCGCCGGGGGGCCGGCCCGGGCGCTCGAACTGCAGCCCGACCCGGCGCTCTACGCCCCCCCCGCCCTCCCCGAGTACGAGCAGAAACTCGATCACCGCGCCCTCATCGCCGGGTGGAACGAACAGAGCCTCGCCCGGGGTGAGGCGATCTACAACCGGGTCTGCGGCAACTGCCATGGCACCCACACCCAGCCCGGCTCGCTCCCCACGTCCCTCAAGTTCGCCTCGGGAAAATTCAAGAACGGGGCCGAACCGTTCGCGATGTACCAGACCCTCACCCGCGGCTTCGGCCTGATGGCCCCGCAGACCTGGATGGTCCCCCGGCAAAAGTACGACGTCATCCATTACATCCGCGAACGCTACCTGCGCGAGTCGAACCCGTCGCAGTATGTCCCGGTCACCGACGACTACCTCGCCAGTCTCCCGGTCGGTGACACCCAGGGTCCCGAGCCGTCGCGGATTGAACCGTGGTCGGCGATGGACTACGGCCCAAGCCTGATCGCCACCTACGAGACCGGAAACAACGCCCGCAACTTCGCCTACAAGGGGATTGCCGTGCGGTTGAACCCCGGCCCGGGTGGCGTCGCCCGCGGAGACCACTTCCTCGTCTTCGACCACGACACGATGCGGGTCGCCGCCGCCTGGAGCCGGCGTCCGGGACAGCCCGGCTTCATCGACTGGCACTCGATCCTGTTTGATGGTCAGCACGGGGTGCATCCCCGGCTCGTGGGGGATGTGCAGTTTGGCAACGGCACCGGCCCCGGCTGGGCCCGCCCCGGAACGACCGACTTTGAAGACCCCCGCTTTCGTGGCCGTGATGGCCGACCCTATGGCCCGCTCCCCCGCGACTGGGCCCAATACCGCGGCCTCTACCACCATGGCTCGCAGGTGATCTACAGCTACACCGTGGGTGAGACCCCGGTCCTGGAATCGCCCGGGCTGGTTGATCTGTCGACCCCGGTGACTGTGACGACCACCACGGAACCGGCCCCCTCCGCCCCAGCCCCCTCCGCTCCAAGCGCCTCGACGGGCGCGGTCGTGACCCGCACGCTGGAACTGGGACCCCGTCGGCAAACCCTCCGCCTGCAGGTGGCCCAGCTCGAGCAACCCTCCCCCGCACTCGCCACGCTCGCCTCGGGCTCTGCTTCGGCAGTGCGATTCGGTCCCCCGCCGGTGGACTCCACCACCGACAAGCCAACCGGTCCCCTGGTTTTCGACGGCGGGCGGTATGTGGAACTGCCAACCCCTGACGAGCTCGATCTGTCGCACCAGGACCTCACCGTGCTGGCCTGGATCCAGACGACCGAAGGGGGTTCTCTCTTCTGCCAGACCGCGGCGGGAGAGAAATGGGTGCCGGGTGGAAGGGCTCTCTTCGTCCGCGACGGCAAGCTCTGTTTCGACATGGGCTGGGTCGGGGTGGTCACCTCCCGGCAGACCGTGGCCGACGGAAAGCCCCACGTCGTGGGCTTCACCTGGAACCACAAGACGGGTGACATCGAGCTGGTGATCGACGGCCAGTCCGCCGGGACCGGGACACTCAAGGGGAACCAGGCGATTGCCGAGCCCCTCACCCGGTTCGGCATGACGGCCGGTGACTTCCCGGCCCCCCGGAGTGAGTGGAAGGGGGAACTGCGTCGATTGGCCGCCTGGTCGGGACGACTGCCCGCGGCCACGATCCGCGATCTGTCGCAACAACTGCGTGAGGCCCCCGCGAAGTTTCAGCCGACCGCACCGGCGGCGGTCGCCAACTGGCAACTCTCGGGGTCCGGGGGAGACCGTCTGACCAGCACGGGGAAGATTCGGGCCACCGGTCGGGTGCTCGGCAGTGCCTCACCCGCAACGACGGGAGCCCGGGCGGTGCTGGCCGGAATCTCTCCCGCCATCCCGGGCCTGGACTGGGAGGTGCTCGACAATCGTCTTGTCCTCACGATTCCGGCTGGCGACGACCCGGTGCGAACGACACTGTGGACCACGGTCGCCCCCGACACCGACCCGCGCGACCTCGTCGCGCGAATCGCGGCGGAATGCCCCGGGGAAGAGCTGACAACACGGCTGCACGGCGGCCCGGCCCGCTGGCCGGGTCGCCTGCCGGTGCCCGTCCGCAGAGGTCTCGACACCGGTCCGCTGGCGGTCGATGAACTGACGCTGCCGAACGCCAATCCGTGGCTCGCCCAGGTGCGTCCCACCGGGCTCGATTTCCATCCCGATGGCGACCGCCTGGCTGTCTGCACGTGGGATGGCGATGTCTGGCTGGTGCGGGGATTGTCGAAGCTCGACGCACCGTCGGCAGAGGGGACGACCGAGGCTGTTCTCGAATGGCAGCGGATTGCCTCGGGGCTGTTCCAGCCGCTGGGACTGAAGTACGTCGACGGCAAGATCCACCTCACCTGCCGGGACCAACTGGTCGTGCTGCATGACCTCAATGGCGACGACGAGACCGACTACTACCAGTGCCTCAACAACGATCACCAGGTGACCGAGCACTTCCATGAATTCGCCATGGGATTGCAGACCGATGACGAGGGGAACTTCTATTACGCCAAGTCGGCCCGGCATGCGTTGCCGGCGCTCGTTCCCCATCACGGCACCCTGCTGAAGGTGTCGCCCGACGGACAGCGGACAGAGATCCTGGCGACCGGATTTCGCGCGGCCAACGGCGTCTGTCTGAATCCCGACAAGTCGTTCATCGTCACCGACCAGGAAGGGCACTGGAATCCCAAGAACCGGATCAACCGGGTGGAGCCGGGGAAGTTCTACGGGAACATGTACGGCTACCACGACGTGACCGATTCGTCCGACAGCGCGATGGAACCGCCGCTCTGCTGGATCACAAACGCCTTCGACCGCTCGCCCGCCGAATTGCTGTGGGTCACCAGCCCGCGGTGGCGGGGGTTGCAGGGGCGGTTGCTGAATTTCAGCTATGGCTACGGGAAGATTTTTGTTGTGCCGCACGAAAACCTCGACGGGACCTGGCAGGGGGGAATGGTCGAACTGCCGTTGCCGGTGTTTCCCACCGGTTTGATCCGGGGACGGTTCTCTCCATTCGACGGCCAGCTGTACGCCTGCGGGATGTTTGCGTGGGCCGGCAGTGCGACACAGCCGGGGGGGCTGTACCGGGTCCGACGGACCGAACAGCCGTTGTTGGTCCCGGTCGAACTGCACGCCACCGGCACGGGGCTGCGGCTGACCTTCAGCGACGACCTCGACCCCGACTCGCTGCGCGACGAGGGGAGCTGGGCGGTGAAGGTGTGGGGGTTGAAACGCTCGGCGAATTACGGATCCGAGCACGTCAACGAGCATCGGCTCGACGTGACGGGGGCGACGCTCGAGGCTGACGGCCGCACGGTGCGTCTCGATCTCGACCGCTTCGAGCCCACCTGGGGGATGGAAGTGCGGTACAGCCTGCGGAGCAAGACCGGCAGCCCGGTCCGCGGCGTGCTGCACAACACGGTGCATCGACTGCCGGGGAAGTGAGTGGCTGCATCTTGCCCAATGACTGGGTGCATTCCTGGAATGCCTCACTTTTCGTTCTCCCCCGACATCCGCCATCGGTTGTTTTCTGGAACCGGATTCGGTTTGCGAGATGGCATGGAAGTCGTGGGAGAAAGCTGTACGCCCACGACCGGGTCTCCACGGTCTGGAAAAAGTTCTGCCTGAGATGACGTCGGGAGGACGGTCTGGGCTCCTGTGGCGTCTCCTTTGTCTCCACAGCAGACCGGTCAGAAAGGGACCGGGGGGATCCTTCAAATGAGAGTCTGGCGGGTCCCCAGGCCAGGCGAGGCGGGAAGCGAATCGGGGCGATCGATCCTTCGGCGAGTTGCAGGCTTCGCACACCACGGTTTCTGGGGATCTCGGGGAATGCGGCACTTGGGCGTGGGTCGCCCGGCCGACGGCCGATCGGAACCAGCCGTTCAGGGGTGCACGCCCCCCCGGGCTTGGCTAAGATCAAAAAGCGAGACGAGTTTCCGAAACCCTGTTCCCCCCGGACCGAGACGGTCAATCCATGACTGACACCCCGACTGGCAGCGTCAATCTCGAATCGATCCAGAAGCTGCGCAAGGCGTTTGAGTCGATCAAGTCGCAGATGGCCCAGGTCATCGTGGGACAGGAAGATGTGGTCGAGCAGCTGCTGATCGCGATGTTCAGCCGGGGGCACTGCATCCTGGAGGGGGTCCCCGGTCTGGCGAAGACGCTGATGATCAGCACCCTGGCCCGCTCCCTCTCGATGAGCTTCAGCCGGATCCAGTTCACCCCCGACCTGATGCCTGCCGACATCACCGGAACCGAGGTGCTGGAAGAGAACCGCACCACCGGGAAGCGCGAGTTCCGCTTCATCGAGGGGCCCTTGTTCTACAACGTGATCCTGGCGGACGAAATCAACCGGACTCCCCCCAAGACCCAGGCCGCCCTCCTCGAAGCGATGCAGGAACGCCAGGTCACCGTGGGACGCGTCCGCCACAAGCTGACCGACCCGTTCTTTGTGCTGGCGACCCAGAACCCGATCGAGCAGGAAGGGACCTACCAGTTGCCGGAAGCGCAGCAGGACCGCTTCATGTTCAAGGTGTTCGTGAAGTACCCCAGCTTCCGGGAAGAGTTCGAGATCGCCCGGCGGACCACCGCCCTCCAGGCCGACAGCGTCCAGCCGGTGCTGAGTGGACCCGAGATTCTCGAACTGCAGAACATCGTCCGGCAGGTGCCCGCGTCGGACCACGTCATCGAGTATGCCCTGGCCCTCGTCCGACAGACCCGTGTCGGTGAGCCCGGGGTTCCCGAGTTCATCGCCAATTCGCTCAGCTGGGGGGCCGGCCCCCGGGCCGTGCAGTACCTGCTGCTGGGAGGCAAGGCCCGGGCCCTGCTGTATGGCCGCAGCCATGTCACGACCGAAGACATCCAGGCGCTGGCGGCCCCCGTGCTGCGGCACCGCATCGTCACGAACTTCGCCGCGGAGAGCGAGGGAATCACCACCGACAGGGTGATTGAACAGCTGGTCCACGAGACCCCCAACAAGGAAGGCGAGCTGACGAGTGACCCGCGATTCCAGAAGATTTTTGCCGCCTGAGGCGGTCGCCCGCGTCTCCCGACTGGAACTGCAGGCCCGCACGGTCGTCGAAGGTTTCCTCTCGGGATTGCACAAGAGTCCCTATTTCGGTCAGTCGGTCGAATTCGTCCAGCACCGGGAATACGTCCCCGGGGACGACCCCCGCCGCATTGACTGGAAGGCCTGGTCCAAGACCGACAAGTACTACATCAAGCAGTACGAGGAAGAGACCAACCTGCGCTGCACGCTGCTGGTCGACGTCTCGGAATCGATGCAGTTCGGCTCGGGACGGCAGTCGAAGTACGAATATGGCTGCGGCCTCGCCGCCTGCCTCGCCTACCTGCTGCTGCGCCAGCAGGACGCCGTCGGACTCGTCACGTTTGCCGAGGGGGTCCGCGCCATGCTCCCCGTCCGCAGCAAGCGCAACCACCTCAACGACATCCTCGCCTCGCTCGACGTCCAGGAGCCGGGCCAGAAGACCGATCTCTACGGGATCCTCGCCAAGACCGCCGACCAGCAGACGCAGCGCGGCATGATCGTGCTCATCTCCGACCTGCTGATCCCCCGCGACGGGCTGTTCAAGGGACTGCAGATGCTGCGGCACCGCGGTCACGAGGTGATGCTGCTGCATGTCCTCGACGACCAGGAACTCGACTTCGACTACAACGGCACAACGAAGTTCGAGGGAATGGAAGCGATGGGCGACCTCACCTGCGATCCCCGCGCCCTGCGCGAAGGCTACCTGGAGGCGGTCCAGGCGTACCTCGATGATCTCCGCCGGCGCTGTGCCGGGGCCACCATCGACTACCGCACCGTCCGCACCAGCGAAAACCTCGATGCCGTGCTGGCCCACTTCGTCAACAACCGACTGGGAATGAAGCAGACCACCCGCCGCTAGCGGCCCGAACGCCCCCCGCAGCCCCGTCCATTCCTCTCCCGGCCCTGTCCTCCGCGACTTCAACCTTCCCCGTATCCCGCCGCAATGCCCATCTGGTTGCAAAACCTGTTTCTCCATCCCGGCTACGTGTTGCCGGGGGCACTGCTGCTCTCGGTGCCGATTCTCATCCACCTCATCAACCGCCTCCGCTTCAAGCGGGTGCGGTTTGCCGCGATGGAGTTCCTGCTGGCCAGCCAGCAGCGCAACCGCCGGCGGGTGCTGCTCGAACAACTGCTGCTGCTGGCCCTTCGCTGCCTGCTGGTGGCGGGGCTGGTGGCCCTGGTTGCCCGGCCCATTCTCGACCCCCGGCAATGGGCCTTTTTGCGGGGCGAACGGACCCAGCATTTCGTACTGCTCGATGACAGCGGCTCGCAGCTCGACCGCTCGGGCGAACAGACCGCCTTCGATGCCGCCCGCGACATCATCCGTCGCATCGCCGCCGAGGGGGAACGCCAGCCCGACAGCCAGACCCTGACCCTCGCCCGCCTCTCGAACCCCGAACAGCCCCTCTTCACCCGCGAATCGGTCAACCCCGACTTCGTCTCGCGCCTGGAAGCCGAGCTCCGCAATCTCAAGTGCACCAGCCGGTCGCTGGACCTCGCCGAGGGACTCGCCTCGGCCCGCCGGCAACTGACCGAGCAGCCCGGCACCGCCCGCAACCTGCACGTGATCTCCGACTTCCGCCGGGCCGACTGGGACGACGACGCCGCCCTCACCGCCGAACTCAGGCAGATCGATGCCGACGGCGTCTCGGTCAACCTCGTCCGCACCGTCCCCGAGTGGCACGGCAATCTCGGGCTGACCGACCTCACCGGGGCGATCGATGTCGCCGCCGCGAATGTCCCCCTGCGGCTGTCGGCAACCGTCCGCAACTACGGCGAGCAGTCGGTCCGCGACGTCCGCCTGTCGGTGCAGGTTGATGGCCGCCGGCTTCCGGTGGCCGAGGCGATCGAGACCATCGAGCCCGGGAAGGAAGTGGTCCGCCAGTTCGATGTGAAGTTTGAACGGACGGGCCCGCATGACGTCCAGGTCTCGCTGCCCGCCGACGCCCTCGAACAGGACAATCACCGCTTCCTGGCGGTCAATCTTCCCGAGGCGAACTCGATTCTCATCGTCGATGGCAACCCCTCGGCCAGCGAGGCGTTTTACCTGGCCGACGCCCTGGCCCCGGCCCCCGGCATCACCGGGTTCGCCCCCTCGATCGAGACGGTCGAGTACCTCCGCCGGCATCCGCTCGACAAGTTCCAGAGCATCTTCCTGCTCAACGTCGCCGAGCTTCCTCCCGATTCGGTCCGGGCCCTCGAGCAGTTCGTCCAGCGGGGAGGCGGGCTCTGCTGGTACCTGGGAGACCAGGTGCGGGCGGCGTTCTACAACGACAAGCTCTACCGTGAAGGCCAGGGGCTGTTCCCCTGCCGGCTCGGCATTCCTGCCGTGCTCACCATCGACGAAAGCAACGAGCAGGCCGACGTCGAATTTGGCGACAGCCCGATGTTCGACGGATTCCGGGGCGAAGACCGCACCACCGACTTCGCCCGCCGACTGCATGTCGATCGCTACTTTTCGGTCCCCCAGGGGTGGAGCGCCCCCGAGGGGGTCGGGGTGATTGCCGTGCTGCGCAACCGCGCCCCGCTGCTGCTGGAACACCGCTTCGGCCTCGGGCAGGTCATCACCTGCCTGACCACCGTCGGCTTCGACTGGACGAACTGGCCCCTTGAGCCCGGGGCCTATGTCCCCCTGCAGCTGGAGTTTGCCAAGCGCATCGCCCGGCAACGACAGGCCCTGGAAGTGCGCGTGGTCGGCGAGCCGATACCCATCGATCTCGATGCCGGGACGTACGCCCCGCAGGTCGAGATCGCCCCACCCGATGGCACCCGCATCCCGGTCACGCTCAGCCTCGAGAATGCCGCGGTCGAACCGCCCCCCGAGGCGGCCGCGAAGGCGATCCGCTACACGGGAGACTGGAAGGGGACCGACGATCCCGGGCTGTATGCCATCACCGCCCGACGCCAGGATGGGACCGATGAGATCCGCCGCATCTCGGTGAATGTTCCCTCGTCCGAGAGCCGGCTGGAACCGATTGGCAGCGAGGTGCTGCGAAAGAGCGTCGCGGGAACCAGCCGGGTGCAGGTGCATGACCCGGGCGACGTGAGCTGGCTGCGGGGGGAACAGAGTTCGAGCGATCTGACCGACTGGGTGCTGCTGGCGCTGTTGATCCTGCTGGCGATTGAGCTGGCGCTCTCGTACCGGCTGAGCTACCATCCGACACCTGCAGGGGCGCGGGCATGAAACTGAACTGGCTGGCGAAACTCTTTCCGGGCTGGCCTGCCTGGGTCGACTTCTGGTCGACCTTCGAGTTTGGACGCGAGGCCGACAGCGGCTGGACCGCCATCCTCTCGCTGGCCCTGGTCAGCCTGATCCTCTTCTCGGCCTGGGTCTACCGCCGCGACACGCGCGAACTCAGCCCGTGGTGGAAGGCCTGGCTGTGGGGTCTGCGGCTCGCCACGATCGCCACCCTGGCGATCATCGCGCTGATGCCCCAGACCCGCCGTTCGCAGGAATTTGCCGAGTCGTCCCGCGTGCTGTTTCTCGTCGACAGCTCGGTCTCGATGAGCCGGCAGGACCGCGAGGGAGAATCTCCCGCGGCCACCACCCCCTCGCGTGCCGCACAGGTGCAGACCCTCTTTGAGAAGTCGGGACTGCTCGAACAGTTGCGGCTGAACCACGATGTCTCGGTCTGGACCTTCGACACGCAGGTCGCCCGGCAGAGCGTGTTGACCAAGGAATCGCGCCGTCCCGAGGGTCAGATGACCCCGACTCCCCCCGCTGGCGAGAACCCGCAGGAACTGGCCCCTCCCAACTGGAGCGAAATCCTCCGTCCCCGCGGTCCCGAGACCCGCCTGGGCGAGGCCCTGCTGCAGGCGATCCGCGAACAGAATGGCGACACCCTCTCGGGGGTCGTCGTGATCAGCGACGGGCAGAACAATGCCGGGGTCGATCCGACAACCGTGTCGGATCTCGCCGTCACCGCCAAGGTGCGGGTCATTCCCATTGCGGTCGGCAGCACCCGCAAGCCGGTCGCCCTGCAGGTGGCCGAGATCCAGTCTCCCACGCATGTGCATCTCAATGATGGCTTCACCCTCTCGGCATTCATCTCGGGACAGGGGCTCCCCCGGCAGCCAATGACCGTCGAGCTGCTCAGCAGGCTCGAACGGGACGACAGCGACTTCGCCGTGGTGCAGACCCGCGAGGAACTGCTCCCCGCCGACGGGGCCCCGGTCAGCCTGAGCTTCAACTACATTCCCAGCGAGGCGGGCCGGCGGATCTTCCGCGTGCGGGTCCGCCCGACGACGGCAATCGCCGACCTGGGGAACGATCCGATCCAGGACGAAGTGGCGATCGAGGTGGTCGACCGCAAGAGCCGGGCGCTGCTGCTGGCCGGTGGCCCGATGCGCGACTACCAGTTCGTCCGCAACCTGCTGTTCCGCGACAAGTCGATCGCGACCGACGTGCTGCTGCAGACCGGGGTCGTGGGGATCAGCCAGGAATCCGACAACCTGCTGTTTGAATTCCCCAAGACCCGCGAAGAGCTGTTCAACTATGACGTGATCGTCGCGTTCGATCCCGACTGGCGGAAGATCGCCGGCGAAGATGGCCAGCCGCTGCAGCACCTCGCCGAGTGGTGCTACGCCCAGGCCGGGGGCCTGATTCTCGTGGCGGGGGAAGTCAACACCCCCCGGCTCGCCACCTCGACCGACCAGGTGCGTGAAGCGCAGGCGAAGCTGCTGGAGATGTATCCGGTGGTGCTCGATGTCGCCCGCCTTTCCGAAGAGGAAGACTTCTCGCAGGCCTGGCCGGTGGAGTTCACCCGCGAAGGTCTCGAGGCGGGCTTCCTCCAGATCACCGACAATTCCGCCACGTCACTCGCCGCCTGGCGCGAGTTCCCCGGCATCTACCGCTGCTTCCCCACCAACAGCGTCAAGGGGGCGGCGACGGTCTACGCCCGCGTGGCCGACGGCCGGGCCAGCGAGTTTCCGGTCCTGTTCGCCTCACAGTTCTACGGGGCCGGCCGTGTGCTCTACGTCGGCAGTGGCGAACTCTGGCGGCTGCGCGCCGTCGATGAAACCTTCTACGAACGCCTCTGGATCAAGCTGCTGCGCGAAGTCGGCCAGGGACGACTGCTGCGCGGAACCAACCGCGGGATCCTGCTGCTCGAGAAGACGCAGTACGCGCTCGGCTCAACCGTCCCCCTGCGGGTCCGCCTGCTCGATCCGCAGTTCAAGGACTACGAGGCCGACCAGGTCGCACTCGAACTCATCGATCCCGCCGGCAAGCCCCGCAATCCCCCCCTCACCCTGCAGGGAGACAAGACCCGCCCCGGCCAGTTCACCGGTTCGTTCATTGCCGGCGCTCCCGGCACCTACAAGCTCGAACTCGCGATCCCCGATTCGGACGACAAGCTCACCGGCAGCGTCTCGGTCCGGCTTCCCAACCTCGAATTCGAACACCCCGAACAGAACGAGGCGGGACTGCGCCGCCTCGCCCGGAATGAAACCGGCGGCCAGTATCTCACACTCGCGAACGCCCCCCAGGAACTTCCCAACCTGCTTCCCGACCGCTCGCAGGTGCGGGTGCAGTACGACCAGCCGAAGTCCCTCTGGGACCGCGAATGGGTCATGTACCTGCTGATCGGCCTGCTGGGGGCCGAATGGCTCACCCGCAAGCTGCTCAAGCTCGCCTGATCAACCCGCGGCACGCTGTCACGTCGTCCCGTCGTCACGCTGTCACGGCGTCACCCACTCTTCCCGCGGCACCACCGCTGGCCACAACCACCCCTTGACCCCGCCACCACGGATGTCCCCCTCTCAGCAGAGGGACGACCGAATCAGCAGCGGGACGACCGGGTGAGGGACAACCGGTGTTCCGCGAGGGGGACGTGACCCGGCGTTGCGGGCTTGTCTTATGGTTTCAGCCACC
>Ga0315902_10001603_pt1 | contig 36281 bp, 27 predicted proteins | sample LakEriMetagenome_9_FD_203523 | JGI IMG/M metagenome (GOLD analysis project Ga0315902, IMG submission 203523) | Freshwater fungal communities from buoy surface, Lake Erie, Ohio, United States - Buoy 12 MA117 | ecosystem: Environmental > Aquatic > Freshwater > Lake > Lake biofilm | place: USA... | reverse complement strand
CGGGTTTGTACTTCGCGTTGCTGATGAAAAAGCTCGGCTTTCACCACGACATCACCGTGGTGGAGCGCAACAAGCCTTACGACACCTTTGGATGGGGCGTGGTTTTCTCAGACCAAACACTGGACAACATGCGGCAATGGGACACCGAGACCGCCGCTCAGGTGGAGCAGGCTTTCAACCATTGGGACGACATTGAACTGCACTTCAAAGACCGGGTGATCCGCTCTGGCGGTCACGGCTTTGTGGGCATCGGTCGCAAGAAGTTACTCAACATCTTGCAGGATCGTTGTGAACAGGTCGGCGTCAAGCTCATGTTTGAGCAAGATGTGAATTCCGATCTGGACTTTCCCGATGCTGATCTGATCATTGCCAGCGATGGTGTCAATTCGCGTGTGCGCAGCCGCTTGCCCGAAGTGTTCAAACCCGACATCGTCACCCGCCCTAACCGATTCATCTGGCTCGGCACCCACCGCCAATACGACGCCTTCACCTTCTTGTTCGAAAAAACCGAGCACGGCTGGTTCCAGGCCCATGTCTACAAATTCGACAACCAGACCTCCACTTTCATCGTCGAATGCCCCGAGCACGTTTGGCTGGCGCACGGTCTGGACAAAGCCGATCAAGAAGCATCGATCACCTTCTGCGAAAAACTCTTTGCCAAGAACTTGCAAGGCGAAAAATTGATGACCAACGCCCGCCACCTGCGTGGCTCGGCGTGGCTCAACTTTCAACGCGTCAAGTGCGCCAACTGGTCACACTTCAACGGCAACAGCCATGTGGTGTTGATGGGCGACGCGGTGCACACCGCGCACTTTGCGATTGGCTCGGGCACCAAGCTCGCGCTCGAAGACGCCATCGAGCTGGTGCGCCAATTCAAGGCCTTGGGCGACACCGCAGACCGCATCCCCGAGGTCCTGAAGCACTACCAAGCCGTGCGCGAGATCGATGTGATCCGCTTGCAAAACGCCGCCTGGAACGCGATGGAGTGGTTCGAGGTGTGCGGCGAACGCTACTGCGACCAGCTCGAACCCGAGCAGTTCATGTACTCCATGCTCACCCGCAGCCAGCGCATCAGCCACGAAAATTTGCGTCTGCGCGACAAGGTTTGGCTGGAGGGCTACGAAGCCTGGTTTGCAGGCCGCACGGCACAGCCGGGCATCCGCCCGCCCATGTTCACACCCTATACCTTGCGCTCGGTCACACTCAAAAATCGCGTGGTGGTTTCACCCATGGCGCAATACATGGCCATCGATGGCCGAGTGGCAGAAGACCACCTGGTGCACCTGGGCGCACGCGCCATGGGTGGCGCCGGTTTGGTCATGGTCGAGATGACCGCGCCCAGCGCCGACGGCCGCATCACCCACGGTTGCCCTGGGCTGTGGAGCGACGCGCAGACAGAAGACTTCAAACGCATCACCCACTGGGTGCACACCAAAACCGACGCCAAAATCGGCCTGCAAATCGGACACGCCGGACCCAAAGGTTCCACCTGCCGCCCCTGGCAAGGCGCTGGCATGGACCAGCCTGTGCCCGCCGATGACCCCGAAGGCAACTGGCCATTGTTTGCGGCATCTGCACAGCCCTATTTGCCGCATGGCGATGTGCCCCGCGCCATGACCCGCGCCGACATGGACCGCGTCACGGCTGACTTTGTTGCGGCCACACAGCGCGCAGCCCAAGCGGGTTTCGACTGGCTCGAACTGCACTGCGCCCACGGCTACCTGTTGTCGAGCTTCATCAGCCCGCTCACCAACCAACGCAGTGACGACTACGGCGGCTCACTCGCCAACCGCCTGCGTTACCCGATTGAAGTGTTCAAAGCGGTGCGTGCCGCTTGGCCCAAAGACCTGCCCATGTCGGTGCGGATCTCGGCGCACGACTGGGTCGAAGGCGGCATCACGCCCACCGATGCGGTCGAGGTCGCCCGCGCTTTCAAAGCCGCTGGCGCCGACATGATCGACTGTTCGTCAGGCCAAGTCAGCGCCAAGCAAAAGCCTACCTACGGTCGCATGTACCAAACCCCGTTTGCCGACCGCATCCGTCAAGAAGCCGGCATCGCCACCATCGCGGTAGGTGCCATCAGTGAGGCCGACCACGTCAACAGCATCCTGGCAGCAGGTCGCGCCGACCTGTGCGCCGTGGCCCGCCCGCACCTGGCCAACCCGGCCTGGACGCTGACCGAAGCCGCGCGCATCGGCTACAAAGACATCGCCTGGCCCCGCGCCTACGAGTCGGGCAAGCCGCAGCTCGAAGCGGGCTTTGCCCGTGAGCGCGCGATGCAGACTGCAGGCAAGGGGGACTGAGATGGCCCCAGAACTGCAAGGCCGCCACGCCCTCATCACCGGCGCAGGGGCAGGCATCGGCGCGGCCATCGCGCTGCAGCTGGCCCAAGCGGGTTGCCGCCTCACGCTGTGTGGCCGCTCGCAGGACACGCTGCAAGCGCAGGCCGAAACATTGCGCGCAGCGGTGCCCGATGTGGCGGTGTTGATTGCCCCTATGGACGTGGCCGATGAACACGCGGTGCAAGCCGCGGTGCAAAAGGCGCAGGCCCGCTTTGGCCACGTCAACATCCTGGTCAACAACGCGGGCCAGGCGATCAGCCAGCCCTTTACCAAGACCGATGCCGCGCTGTGGCAGCAGATGATCGGCGTCAACCTCACAGGCACTTACCACTGCATTCATGCCGTGCTGCCCGGCATGCTCGACGCTGCGAAAGGCGGCACGCCTGGCCGCATCGTCAACATCGCCAGTACCGCAGGCCTCAAAGGCTACGCCTACGTGAGCGCCTATGTGGCGGCCAAGCACGGTGTGGTGGGTTTGACCAAAGCGCTCGCGCTTGAATTGGCGCGCAAGGGCGTGACGGTGAACGCCATTTGCCCCGGTTACACCGAGACCGACATCGTGCGCGAGGCGGTGCAAAACATCGTTGGCAAAACCGGCAAGAGCGAAGCCGAAGCGCGCCAAGCCCTGGCCGCCAGCAACCCGCAGCAGCGCTTGGTGCAGCCGCAAGAAGTCGCGCAAAGCGTGCTGTGGCTGTGCGCTGCAGGCAGCGACGCGATCAACGGTCAAGCCATTGCCATCGACGGCGGGGAGTTGGCAGGATGAACAGCATGACGGACATGGAAGTGCGCGCCCACGCCGAGCACCACGCCTCGCTGCGCCTGTGGTTGCGGCTGCTGTCGTGCACCACCCGCATCGAAGACACCATCCGCCAGCGCTTGCGCGAACAGTTTGGCATCACACTGCCGCGCTTTGACCTGATGGCCCAGCTGGAGCGCGAGCCGCAAGGCCTGTCGATGAGCGAGTTGTCGCGCCGCATGATGGTCACGGGGGGCAACGTCACCAGCATCGTGGATCAGTTGGAAAAAGAACAACTGGTGCAACGCCAAACGCAAGTCGGCGACCGCCGCTCTTTCACCGTCAGCCTGACCGAAGCCGGCCGCAGCGCATTCGCTGCCATGGCCCTGGCCCACGAAGGCTGGGTGGTCGAGTTGTTAGGCCCGCTGGCCGAGAACGAACAAACACAGCTGCACCAACTGCTGGGCACTTTGAAGTCCGGCAAATCAAAGCATTCGAAGGAGACAAAATGAGCCAACGCTACCTGCCCGGCCAGCCGCACCAGCTGCCCCGCCACAACCAACCATTGGCGGGCTACCAGCCTGAGCATTTTTTGCTGTCCGTCAAAGACGGTGTGGCCACAGTCAGCCTGAACCGACCCGAGCGCAAGAACCCGCTGTCGTTCGACTCGTATGCTGAGCTGAGAGACTTCTTCCGCGCATTGCCCTACGCGCCCGACATCCACGCGGTGGTCATCACAGGTGCTGGGGGCAACTTCTGCTCCGGTGGCGATGTGCACGAAATCATCGGCCCGCTCACAAAGCTCGACATGCCGGGCCTCTTGGCCTTCACCCGCATGACGGGCGACTTGGTCAAGGCCATGCGCGCCTGCCCGCAACCCATCATTGCCGCCATTGACGGCGTGTGCGCCGGGGCCGGGGCCATCTTGGCCATGGCGTCTGACTTGCGCTACGGCACCGAGCGCAGCAAAACCTATTTCCTGTTCAACAAGGTGGGCCTGGCCGGTTGCGACATGGGCGCTTGCGCCTTGCTGCCGCGCATCATCGGGCAAGGCCGCGCCAGCGAGCTGCTGTTCACCGGGCGCGGCTTGGGTGCGCTGGAGGCCGAGCGCTGGGGTTTTTACAACCGCGTGTGCGAAGCCGACACCGTGCTGGCCGACGCGCAGGCCATGGCCGCCCAGCTGGTGGCGGGCCCCACCTTTGCCAACGGCATCACCAAAAAAATGCTCCAACAAGAATGGAACATGGGCGTGGACGAAGCCATCGAGGCCGAAGCCCAAGCGCAGGCCATCTGCATGGCCACCAACGACTTCCACCGGGCGTACCACGCCTTTGTGGCCAAGCAAACGCCTGTGTTTGAAGGGGACTGACACATGACCCACCCCGCAGAACTCGACTGGCCCTTCTTTGACGACAGCCACCGTGCCTTCAAGTCGCGGCTGGACGCCTGGTGCCACGAGCACCTGGCCCACGCGCACCACGACGAAAGCCGCGACGCGGTCGATGCCGAATGCATCCGCCTGGTACGCCTGCTCGGCAGCGGTGGCTGGCTCAAACATGCGGTGTCCGGCACGGCCTACGGCGCAGCGTCAGACGTGATCGACACGCGCCAGCTGTGCCTGCTGCGCGAGACGCTGGCTTTTCACAACGGCCTGTCGGACTTCGCTTTTGCCATGCAGGGCTTGGGCACCGGGGCCATCAGCCTCATGGGCAGCGCTGATCAAAAGCAACGCTACCTGCCCCGCGTGGCTTCAGGCCAGGCTTTGTCGGCCTTTGCGCTCAGTGAGCCCGAGGCGGGCTCTGACGTGGCCGCCATGCAATGCAGCGCCACCGCCACGGCAGACGGCTATGTGCTGAACGGCCGCAAGACCTGGATCAGCAACGGCGGCATTGCAGACTTTTATGTGGTGTTCGCTCGCACGGGCGAAGCGCCGGGGGCGCGTGGCATCACCGCTTTCATTGTGGATGCCGACACGCCCGGTTTGTCGATTGAAGAACGCATCGACGTCGTCGCGCCGCACCCGCTGGCCACGCTCAAGTTTGACCACTGCAAAGTAGCCGCAGCGCAGCGCATTGGCGAGGCAGGCCAAGGCTTCAAGGTGGCCATGGCCACGCTCGATGTGTTCCGCACGTCAGTCGCCGCAGCCGCTTTGGGTTTTGGGCGGCGTGCGCTGCACGAGTCCATCGCTTGGGCGCGTTCACGCAAGATGTTTGGCCAAAGCCTGGGCGACTTTCAGATCACCCAAACCAAGATCGCGCAGATGGCGACGATGCTCGACGCCGCCACGCTGCTCACCTACCGCGCCGCTTGGCTGCGCGACCAGGGCGCACGCATCACCCGCGAAGCCGCCATGGCCAAGATGACCGCGACCGAAAACGCGCAACAGATCATCGACATGGCGGTGCAAATGCACGGCGGCATGGGCGTCAAAAAAGGCGTGATGGTCGAGTCGCTGTACCGCGAGATCCGCGCCCTGCGCATTTACGAAGGCGCCACCGAAGTGCAACAGCTGATCATCGGCAAGGACTTGTTGAAAGGTTGACATGAGCGACTGGAACACACTGCTGCCCAGCAGCCACACCGACAGCTTTGCGCGTGACCACTTGCCGCCGCAGCACCAGTGGCCTGTGTTCATGGCCGACCTGCCCGAGCTGAACTACCCACACCAACTCAACTGCGCCGTGGAACTGGTGGACCGGCATGTGCAGGGTGGCCGAGGCGACCGCATCGCGCTGCATGGCGTGAGCGACTTCAACACGGGAGGGGGCGACTTCAGCTGGACCTATGCCCAGTTGCAAGACAAAACCAAGCGCATCGCCCAGGTGCTGACGCAGGACATGGGCTTGGTATCGGGCCAGCGCATTTTGCTGCGCGGCGGCAACAGCCCCATGATGGCGGCTTGTTTGCTCGGTGCGCTCAAGGCCGGGCTGGTGGCGGTGCCCACCATGCCGCTGCTGCGTGCGGGCGAGTTGGCGCAAATCATCGACAAAGCGCAAGTCAGCGCCGCGCTGTGCGACAGCCTGCTGGCTGACGAACTGCAGCACTGCATGACACCCGGCCACGCCAGCCATGTGCCTTGCCTGAAGCAGATGGTGCAGTTCCGCAGCGCAGCGGTCGATGGCCTGGAGCAGCGCATGCAGCGGCACAGCGGTGCGTACACGCCGCACGCCACCAGCCGCGATGATGTGTGCCTGATCGCTTTCACCAGCGGCACCACGGGCAAGCCCAAGGGCACCATGCACTTTCACCGCGATGTGCTGGCCATGTGCGACCTGTTCCCGCGCCACATCCTGCGCATGACTGAAAACGACGTGGTCTGCGGCACGCCGCCGATTGCCTTCACCTTCGGGCTGGGCGGTTTGCTGGCGTTTCCGCTGCGTTATGGCGCGAGCACCGTGCTGCTTGAAAAGCACACACCCGAGACCTTGCTGCAGACCGTGGCCAAGTACCGCGCCACCCAGTGCTACACCGCGCCCACTATGTACCGCCAGATGGCGACGCTGGCGGGGCAGCACGACCTGAGCAGCCTCCAGCACCCGGTGTCGGCCGGCGAGGCCTTGCCCGACGCCACCCGCCAGTTGTGGAAGCAGGCCACCGGCATCGAGATGACCGACGGCATTGGCGGCACCGAGGTGATCCACATCTACATCTCCAGCGCGGGCCAGCAGGTGCGTGCGGGCAGCATCGGCCAAGTGGTGCCCGGCTATGTGGCGCAGATTGTGGATGACGACATGCAGCCCGTGCCGCCCGGCGTGGTGGGGCGTTTGGCGGTGCGCGGCCCCACGGGCTGCAAATACCTGGCCGACCCGCGCCAACAAGACTATGTGAAAAACGGCTGGAACCTGCCCGGCGACACCTTCGTCATGGACTTGGACGGGTACTTCAGCTACCAGGCCCGCAACGACGACATGATCATCTCGGCCGGCTACAACATCGCAGGCCCTGAGGTCGAAGGCGCTTTGTTGCAACACCCGGCCGTGGCCGAGTGTGGCGTGGTCGGCATGCCCGACGAAGACCGTGGCCACATCGTGCAGGCCTATGTGGTGCTCAAGCCCGGCCACACGGGCGATGCCGCCATGGAAAAAGCCTTGCAAGAGCACGTCAAACAAACCATCGCCCCGTTCAAGTACCCGCGCAAAGTGGTGTTCATGGACGTGCTGCCGCGCACCGAAACCGGCAAGCTGCAGCGCTTCAAGCTGCGCCAAATTTCTTGAGGAAACAGATATGTTCAACGTCTTGCAACCTGAAGGCTGGGCACCCGCCAAAGGCTATGCCAACGGCATCGAAGCGCGTGGCCGCATGGTGTTCGTCGCGGGCATGATCGGCTGGAACGGCCAGGCCCAATTCGAGACCGACGACTTTGTGGCCCAGTGCCGCCAGGCCCTGCAAAACATCGTCGACACACTCGCCTGCGCAGGCGCAGGCCCGCAGCACATGGCCCGCATGACTTGGTACGTCAAGGATAAGAAGGAATACCTGGCACGCGGCAAAGAGCTAGGCAAGGTCTATCAGGAAGTCATCGGCAAAAACTACCCCGCCATGACACTGGTGCAAGTGGCAGATCTGGTGGAGGACCGGGCCCAAGTGGAGATCGAAGTCACGGCGGTGGTCCCGGATTGAGTGGATTCGCGCATCGCAATCAAACACTCCCGCAACCGCTTGAGCTGGCCCGCTTCGAATTACAGGAAGCATCTTGCTGCCACTTCACACGAACCGAAACCAACCCCACATGAAAACACTCTCGACTTACTCTGCCACGGGCGCCAAGGTGAACGATGGTCAAACCAACCGAGGATTTAACGATCGGAGGCCGATTACTCAGGCGGGGTTGTGTCGCGCGATCATTGATGAGCTTATAGATCATGACCTGATGGGGCTCTTGCTGTCCTCATCACACTTTCGTCGTTTCCTGTCGCACTACGCCACCTATGCGCCTCCAGCCCAGTCTAAGATGATCGGAAGAATCATCCTGAACATCAAAAAGGTGAACGAGATCAGCATCTACTTGCTGCAGACATACCAGGGCCTGCACATCAGGGAAAGCAGCATCGCTTCACGCGCCAAACTTCATGTGGCGCTTGACCAAAAAATTATGTTGTACACGCGCGATGTTTGCACCGCCGACATCCGTAGCGAGGAGTCTCAACTCGAGCCTGCCAAGATTGAGGATGAGCGGCGCTACCGCCACGCCTGCTACATCGCCACAGTAGGGCGTTCTGAGTATGCATAAGGCACGCGCCATCGCCTTGGACCACCAAGGCTTCGAAGCATTCCACCAGTGGATGCTCAAGCTCTACTGCGGGATGTTCATCGCCGAATACCGACTTCGCAGCAAGTATGAGCTACAACGCGAACTCGATGCCAAGTGCGAATTCATAGCATCTAGCGCCGATGGCGACAGCAGACCAAATGAGGAACATGACCGCCATGTCGAGCTGATCTGGCGCTACCGCCGCAGCTGCAGCGAAATCCTTGTTTCGCACCGGTAAAAGAAAAGCGGCCTCCGAAGAGGCCGCTTGGGGCGGGGTCACTTGATTCCAGACTCAAGTCTGAGTTGATCATTCAGGTCTTTGCATCCTGCCCGGTGTTGGTATCGCCGTGTGGTGGCCAGACCTTTGAGGACGGCTTGCAAGTCATGGGCGCCGCTGTTTCCTGCTTCATCATCATCAGTGGCGAGCAGAACATGCTTGCCGCTCAAAGACGTGATCCAGGCATCTGCCTCGCTCCAATTTCTGGCTCCTGGCAAACCTATGACGGTTCGACGTGTGCCCATCACCACAGCCGAAAGCAGATCAACTCCGCCTTCAACAACCATGACGTGCTCGGAGCCACGCCAAACCAAAGGGGTTGGCTCACCATAACGTATGGTTTTGGCCATCGCCACAGGAGACGGCCTCCACACGCTTAGGCAGATCAAGAGCACCCACACCAGTGAGTTGCTTTACAGCCTCAGAAAGCCCCGCTACTCCGGTTTACCGAGGCAAAGTGCTCAAGGACTACAGCCCCTTCTACACAGAGCTCCGACCCCCGATCTGGGGGTGGTCAAAACTGGGTCGACGCCAACAGTTCAGGTGCGAGTTGCTCACCCACCCTTTCGCAGACCATGTTTGATCGCCTTCATTTCACCACTTTTATGGAGTCGACGTCGATCTCAACTGAGCCCTTAGATACCAGTTCAACTTCCCCCGAAATCTCAAAGACAGTTTTTTCATCAAAGGTCTGGGTTGGCATCTTCTCTTGATCGATCGTTACCTGAATTTCGCCCGTCGCATCTCTAAAGATAAACCTCTCTTTGCTAATACGTTCAACAATGTTTCCAGTGAGCTGAGCAACATCATCATCTTTGGCATCTTTCATTACTTCAGCAGCGGATCGAAAGACCTGATGCGATGGAGACTCATCAATGTAATTTGCAAAAACCACGACAAGAATGGTCACAACAATTGCTAGAAGGACGACTTTTTTGATTGTTTGATGATTCATAATTAATATGAAAGAGTTGAAAACATAACTATACACTTTCGTCACGCTCTGCGGTCATCAGAACTCAAAGACGTCACCAATAAATACACCCCCTCGTCAACCCCTCTCTCGGCATAGCCATACGCTAGGGCGTCGAAATTGACTGCGGCCCTGTCTTCAAAGAGATTTGGCGGTAACGTTGCAGACTCAACAAGTTGCTCGACCGCACCACGCTCGCCTTATCGATAAAGGCTGGGGTATGAAAGCGGCACCAATTCATCGAGTGACAGAGCCATCGCCAAAGAGTTCTCCGACTGGATACGACGGCATTTCCCCAGACCTCTAGACACTTTTCATAGCGCGTTTGACATTGCCGCTCGAGCTCATGGGGGCTGCTTGACTGTGGTGCATCTGACTTTTCAACTTGTTGACCCAGCCGTAAAGGGCGCCCTCGGGAGCTCCAACCCGCTTGGCCACATCGACGACGGCATGACCTTTATCGATGACTTGTTTGACCGCCTCGGACTTGAACTCGGCGGCATATTTGGTTCGTTCCATTTGCATGGCTCCTCTTCAGTTTTGACATCATTATTTGTCTACTGATTCGGGGGAATGCAAAACATCTGTGCTGTTGAAAAAGAGAAAAATCGTGATTGGTAGCTGGTTTATATTTTGGTGACAGCCGACTTTATGTCGCCAACCCTGGCTTGAACGTTCCCGATATTAATCTGAATCGCACCCTTGATTTCAAGTTTTTTATTGCCCACAGCTTCACCCACTATCTCTTTGACTTTGCCAATAGCCTCGTTGGCACGTCCTTTGACTTGACCTTTGTTGATGCTCATGATGTGCCCCTTAAAAGTTGATCGAACTTGTATCGACGTGTGACGAAGGTCGCACACATACAGGCTAGCCAATGGCCATCCAATGGTCTGTGCGCAAGCGAACCGATTTGTTGACCGGCGCTATCTGAGGGCGGTGGTCACTAAACCACACATGCCGGAGTTCCGATGGCGTGGGCTAACGCACTGAGCTTGCGCATTCGAATGCCTACATTGAAGTGGCACAGCGATCAAGCGAAAGCGAGGTCAGTGCACTTTGTCTTCTAGTTCATCCACATATCCAAATTGGGAAAGTTCATCATGACACAAACCAACGAAGCCAGCACCCTGCATAAAAAAGCCGCAAGCGATCATGAGGCGGCTGCAAAGCACCACCACAAAGCTGCAGAATGCCACGATCACAACAAAATGAGTGATGCCAAGATCAGTTCTAAGAGCGCAATGGATTGCTGCAACACGGCGCAAAAAAGTACGAAAGCAGCTTATGACTGTTCGGACAAATAAATTGAGTTGACGTCAAAAATCTAAGTGTGGGACAGACTTGCCGTCCCACACTTTTTTGGTGTTTACGAATATCTTATGAAACGCGAGCACTGCGGCACTTATGCCATAAGACTGAAATAAAAAATGGACTCAACCTATCACCGCTTTGAGGAGTTGTTTGATCAACTGGGCTTGCCGTCGGATACTTGCAGCATCAAATTTTTCATAGCCCAAAACTCCCCCTTGAATAATTGCTTAAGGCTTGAAGACGCACCCTGTTGGACATCAAGTCAAGCGACTTTTTTAAAAGAAAATATTCAACTGGATTCGAACTGGGCAGGGGTGGTTGACCAACTCAATCTCGCCATGCACGTTGAAGAGTTTGTCCAACTCTTGGGGTCAGTTCAAATCCGGGGCGATTCATCTGTGAACGCCACAGCGTGTGTATCGGCGATATCGGCAATTACTTTGGCACATCGAATGGCGCCATGACCATAGGCGTTTGCCTTCATAACGGCGACGACTCGACCTTGAAGTAAAGCGCGCGCCTGCAGGTAATTCGCACGCAACGCACCCAAATCAACGGTAGCGGGCGCAGGCATGCGTCATGCGTACGACCCCGCACTTTTCATCGACAGGGGTACAGACGCTTTTCCATAACGATCTAAGGACAGGCCTTCTGCGGAGATTTCCGGTGTTTTGCCAAGGATCGTATCCGTCAGAAGTCGTCCACTGCCACAAGCCATCGTCCAGCCCAGAGTGCCGTGGCCGGTGTTGAGGAACAGGTTGGGGTGGAAGGTACGCCCTACGATTGGCGTGCTGTCTGGGGTCATTGGGCGCAAGCCTGTCCAGAACTCTGCTCTTGTCAGGTCGCCGCCAGGGAACAATTGCGTGGTGACCATCTCCAGAGTCGCACGCCGCTGTGGACACAAAGAACGATCAAAACCAGAAAGTTGAGCCATGCCTCCAACGCGAATGCGCTGGTCAAAGCGTGTAAGTGCAATCTTGTGAGTCTCGTCCAGCACAGTCGAAACCGGAGACAACGATTCGTCAACTATTGGAATGGTGAGCGAATAACCCTTGACCGGATAGACTGGAAGATCAATGCCTAATGGCGCCAATAGTGCTCTTGAAAAACTGCCTAGTGCCACGACAAACTGGTCCGCCTTGATTACTTGACTGACTGGCGTGTCGAGTGCGACTCCATTGATTTGATGTTTGGCATCCAGCATAAAAGATTGCACGTTTGTTCCGAAGCGGAATCTCACGCCCAATTTCCCGGCCTGCTTGGCCAACTCGGTCGTAAACAGGTAGCAGTCCCCCGTCTCATCTGATGGTAGCCTGAGACCACCAGAAATATTTTGCCAAGATTGCGCCAGAGCTGGCTCGAATCGTTTGACCCCGTTTGAATCCAGCAATTCAAAGTCGATGCCGCATTCACTCAACACGCGGACATCACGTTGTGCCTGGTCAAGCTGCTGAGCCGTACGGAATAACTGGAGAGTACCTCCAGTCCGCGCTTCGTAAGCAATGTTTGTCTCTCGGCGGAGCTCTTGCAGACACTCTCGACTGTAACTTGAAAGTCGCAGCATTCGCTCCTTGTTCTGAGTGTATCGGTCAGGCGAACAATTGGCCAGCATGGCTGCCATCCAACGCAACTGGAACAAACTGCCGTCGAGTCGGATCGACAAAGGCGCGTGTCGCTGAAACATCCATTTGAGAGCCTTCAATGGAATGCCCGGTGCGCCCCAAGGAGTGGAATACCCGGGGGAGACTTGCCCAGCATTGGCGAAACTGGTGTCGAGACCAGGACCATCATGTCGATCAATGACTGTGACCTGCATGCCAGCTCGCGCCAGGTAATAAGCGGTGGTGACGCCAATGACACCAGAACCCAGGATAACTATGTGCACGGTTTTTGTTCCTCTAAGTTAATATCAAGCACTTTAAGGAAACATAGCAGTAAATATTGCTGTATTTTTTCTAAAAAAAGTTAAAAATGCTGCATCTACCGAAAGAACTGTACCCATGCAGCAAACCACTGAACTGGATTCAATTGACCTTCGCATCTTGGACAACCTGCAGCATGAAGGGCGGTTGACCATGACCGAATTAGGCGAGCGGGTGGGCCTGTCAACCTCGCCTTGTTCTCAGCGAGTTAGGCGCCTAGAAAAATTGGGTGTCATCACCGGAAACCACGCCAAAATTAATCCTGTGGCGACCAGTATGACCCTGCTGGTTTTTGTCGAGATCACCTTAGCTGCGAAGTCCGAGCCAATTTTTAAGAAGGTGTGCTACGAATTGGCCAATATCCCTGAAGTTCTTGAGTGCCATTTGATATCGGGCAGCTTCGATTACCTGGTTAAGGCGCGGCTGAGCGGCATGACAAAGTACAGGCAACTTTTAGGCACCATGCTTGAATGCATCCCTGTACCTGCCCAGTCCAACAGTTACGTAGTCATGGAAGAAGTTAAAGAGAGCACCGTTGTCCGACTGATAAAGCGGAGCGGTAAGATTTGAGCAGTGGATGCCACATGGGCTGTTTGAGGCGAGCCATTTAACGCCTTGCCCCAAGCCCTTTGATCGGTCCGTGAACAACCGATTCGGGTGACCTCTACATCGCTGTTTCAATACCAGCGCAACCGCTACATCGTGACTTGCGAATGAATGCATGGGGTGGTGACTTTGCGCCTCTACCCAGAGTACCTGTTGGTAGTGGGGCTCGATGGACACAGTGCCCGGTTGGAGCGTCACTTTGGGCGGGCTCAAAGCATTTACGACTGGCAGCACTACATTGCCTCGGTCGAGCGCAAGCCCAGAGCGTTGCGCAATTGTGCCCCCTTCAGGGAAGTGCCCAGCCCTTGGTGGAGTTGCAACGTCGCAGCTCAACATCCGGGGGGCGACCGGGTCATAGCACAGGTGCTGTCTGCGTTGAGCCCCTGTCCTAGAGCTCGAAGGCAAGCTCAACGGCCTCCATCAGGCCTCGCGGACATAAGACCAACATCTATTGGTCACACGGCTTCTAGACTGCCAGCACCGCATAATAAATTTCAGAAGCTAGGGTAAAAGGGCTTACCCAAAGAAGCCGGCATGTTGACCCGAATCCAAGTAGGGTTTCGTGAGATCAAGGCCAGCACCACGATGGTGGCGATGTAAGGCAAAGCCGTCAACAACTGGCTGGGGACCTCGACACCCATGCTTTGCAAATGGAACTGCAGCATGGTCACACCACCAAACAGATAGGCACCCAGCAAGACGCGTGCCGGACGCCAAGTGGCAAAGGTGGTCAGGGCCAAGGCAATCCAACCTTTGCCTGCCACCATGCCTTCGACCCACAAGGGGGTGTAGCTCACCGAGATGTAAGCCCCTGCCAAACCGCACAAAGCGCCGCCCGCAACCACCGCCGCCAGACGAATAAGGCGCACCGAATAGCCCAAAGCGTGTGCAGAAGCAGGCGACTCGCCCACTGCACGCAGCACCAAACCGGTGCGGCTTCGGTAAAGGAACCAGATCAGTGCCAAAACCAACAAGATGGCGCCATACACCAAGGGGTGCTGTTTGAAGAACGCTGGTCCCAACAAGGGGATGTCGGCCAAGAAGGGGATCTCGTAGTTGGGCCGCTCTGGCAACTTCTCCTGGACATAACCAATGCCCACAAAGGCCGAAAAACCAACGCCAAACAGACTCAGCGCGAGCCCGGTGGCGTACTGGTTGGTGTTGAGCCAAATCACCAGCACACCGAAGATAGCGGCCAGCACTGCGCCGGCCCCCATGCCCGCCGCAAAACCCAACCAGTCATTGCCGGTGTGCACCACGCAGGCAAAGCCCGCAATGGCCGCGCACAGCATCATGCCCTCGGCGCCCAGGTTCACCACCCCGGCCTTTTCATTGATCAGCAAACCCAAAGCGGCCAGCGCGAGCACGGTGCCCGCGTTCAAGGTCGCAGCGATCAGCAATGCATACGACTCCATCACACGCCCCCTTTCTTGGCGGCCACCCAACGCAGGCGGTAAGCGACCAGCGTGTCACAGGCCAACAAACAAAACAGCAGCAAACCCTGGAACACGCCGGTGATCGACTTGGGCAAACCCATGCGCGACTGAGCCAGCTCTCCGCCGATGTAGAACATGCTCATCAACACCGCCGACAGCACCATGCCGACCGGATGCAAGCGCCCCACAAAAGCCACGATGATCGCCGCAAATCCGTAGCCAGCAGGCACATAGGGCGTGAGCTGGCCAATCGGCCCCGCCACTTCCAAAGCGCCCGCCAAACCTGCAGCACCACCCGAAACCAGCAGCGCGACCCACAGGGCCTTGCGCGAGGAAAAACCGGCATAACGTGCCGCATCCGGGGCCAAGCCGCCCACTTGCTGGGCAAAGCCCGCCCGGGTGCGGAACAGAAAAATCCACAACAAACCCGCACCCAACAGCGCCAGTACCAAGCCAATGTTCACGCGCGAACCATCCATCAAACGCGGAATTTTCGTCACGGACTCAAACGTTTTGGACTGAGGAAAATTAAAACCATCTGGATCTTTCCAGGGACCAAAGACCAAGTAGTTGAGAACCATGACCGCCACGTACACCAGCATCAAGCTGACCAGAATTTCGTTGGCATTGAAGCGGTCGCGCAGCAGCGCCGTGATGCCTGCCCAAAACATGCCGCCCAAAATGCCCGCCAGCAGCACCGCCAGCACAATCCAACGGCCCGTGTCCTTGTCGGCCAACAGGGCGACGCCTGCAGCGCACACCGCACCAATCACAAATTGGCCTTCGGCGCCGATGTTCCACACGTTGGAGCGAAAGCACACCGACAAACCCAAAGCGATGATGAGCAAGGGCGTGGCCTTGACCATCAACTCGCCCAAGGCATAGCCGGTTTTGATGGGCTCCCAAAAGAACATTTGCAAACCACGCAGCGGGTCTTTGCCCAAGGCCATGAACAGCGCCACGCCCAGCAACACCGTCAGCACCAGCGCCAGTACCGGCGAGGCATAGGTCCACAGGCGGGAGGCCTGGGGCCGCACTTCAAGCTTGAGCATGCTGTGCCTCCTGGGCTTGGGTTGGACCTTGGGCTGAGGGCTCAGGCCACAAGCCACTCATCCACTCGCCAATGCGTTCCACCGTGGCTTCGGCGCGAGACAAAGGCGGCGACAAACGCCCCTTGGCGATCACATGCATGCGGTCCGACAATTCAAACAATTCTTCCAACTCCTCACTCACCACCAGCACAGCACAACCTGCGTCCCGCAGCGCCAATATTTCGGCGCGAATCTGCGCTGCCGCCCCCACGTCCACGCCCCAAGTGGGTTGCGAGACGATGAGCAACTTCGGGTTCGCGCTGATCTCGCGCCCCACGATGAACTTTTGCAAATTGCCACCCGACAGCGACTGCGCTGGGGCATCCGGGCCAGAAGCCTTGACCTTGAAACGCTCGATGATGCCGCGCGCCTGATCGGCCAACGCACCCATGCGCACCCAACCGCCTGCGCCCACGGCTTCGGTGCGCGTGAGCAGCAGGTTTTGTGACAAGCTGAGCGAGGGCACAGCGCCCCGGCCCAAGCGCTCTTCAGGCACAAAGTGCAGGCCCATTTGCCTGCGCGGCACCGGCCCCAGGGCGGCCACCGGCTGGCCCAACATACAAACACTGGCCGCGCCGCACTGGGTGCCAGCGCGGGTGTCTTCGCCCGACAAGGCCCACAACAGCTCTTTTTGGCCGTTGCCCGAGACGCCCGCCAGGCCCACCACCTCGCCCGCACGCACTTGCAAATCAATGCCATAGAGGTCCACACCAAAAGGGTCCTGGCGCGACAGGCTCAGGCCCTTGACCGACAAAACCTCTGCACCTGGCTCGCGGGCCACATGCTGCAAAGCGGGCGGCTCGGCCCCGATCATCAAGCGGCTGAGCGAGGCGTTGGACTCTTGCTGTGGATCGCACACACCCGTGACCTGGCCGCCGCGCAGCACCGTGCAGGCGCTGCACAGGGCGCGAATCTCGTGCAATTTGTGCGAAATGTACAAAATGCTGACCCCCTGGCTGACCAGCTTGTGCAGCACCACAAAGAGTTTCTCCACCGCCTGCGGCGTCAGCACCGACGTGGGCTCGTCCAGGATCAAGAGCTGGGGCTCGGTCAGCAAGGCGCGGATGATCTCGACCCGCTGCATCTCGCCCACGCTCAGGGTGTGCACAGGGCGTTCGGGCTGCAGGTCCAGGCCATATTCGCTGGCCTTGGCCACGATGCGCTCGGTCACCTCGGCCAGGCTCAGGGTTTTGTCCAGACCCAGCCAGACGTTTTCGGCCACCGTCAGCGTGTCAAACAGGCTGAAGTGCTGGAACACCATGCTGATGCCCAACTTGCGCGCTTCTTGCGGGTTGCGGATACTGACCGGCTGGCCCTTGAAAAACACCTGGCCCTCGTCGGGCTTGACCGAGCCGTAGATGATCTTCATCAGCGTAGACTTGCCCGCGCCGTTTTCACCAAGCACAGCATGGGCCTGGCCGGGCATCACAGTGAGCGACACATCTTGGTTGGCCACCACGCCGGGGTAGCGTTTGGTGATGCCTTGCAAAGACAAGAGGGGTGTGGTCATTGTTGTCCCTGTTGGTATAAATACGATGCTTGAGGTTTCGGCAACAAGGATGCGCTGGTTTTCACCTGTTCACGCAACCATCTCGCAGCGGATGAGCCGTGGCTGCGGTCGTGCCACAGTTGGTAATAAACCATCTTGGGAAACGGCACCGGACAGGGCAAAAGTACCAAACCGTCCAACGCTTCGGGACCCTGCAAAAAGCGCTGGCAATACTGACGGCCCGTGGTCAACACAAGTAAGCTCGATGACACCATGCGTGGCATCAAGCCAAAGTGGGCACAGCGTGCCGAAATGTTGCGCACCAGCCCCAACTGATCCAAGTGTTCGTCGATCACCCCGCGCCAGCCCGGATAAGCTGGGGTGGGCGCAATGTGCTCACAGGCAAGCCAATCGGCTTGTGCCCATCCACGGCGCACTGCTGTGTGCTTGCTGCTGACCAAGCACATCACATCGTCTTCAAACAACTGGGTGCAGTGCAGATCCTCGCTGGGAAGGGTCCAGTTGCCAATTACCAGGTCGATCAGGCCATGGCCCAGATCGACGGCATATTGGGCTTGGGCTGACAGTGCATGCACTTCGACCCGGCAACCGGGTGCCAGTGATTTGATACGCGTCATGACCGATGGCAAAAACAAGGGGTCCAGCGTGTCGCTGGCGGCGACGCGAAATGTTTCGCACGCATGCGCAGGGTCAAAGGGGCGTTCTGGCGAAAACAGGCTCTCAGCCGATTGCAAAATTTGCGTGACCGGCCCCAGCATCTGCAAGCCCACATCGGTGGGCACCATGCCAGTGCCCGAGCGCACCAGAATCGGATCACCTGTCAACTCGCGCAGACGCTTGAGTGCCACGGACACGGCCGGCTGCTGTTGGCACAGTCGCAAAGCGGTTTTGGAGACACTGCGTTCGATGAGCAAAGTGTGGAGGGTCCGAATGAGTTGAAAGTCAATCTTGTCGAAAAGTTGCGCTTTTTTCATATTCGTTGCCAGATAGAAGTATGGCCGCCAGTACACAAAAAAGCGGTGGTCTGGCCGTGAATCATTTGATCCTGAGAGCACATTGCAACGCTAAAAACATTTGTGCTGCTGCAACCTTGCCCTCTAAGGCGACGTCGTCACGAAGGGCCTTTTGAAACAGCCGCAGCGATCAACATGTTACGAAGGTTTGGACCAGTCAAAACCTAATTTTGGCAGGAAATTATGATCATTTAGGGCTCATTAATAGATATGCAGTATGCCAAAAAACATATAAATAAGGCATGTGCATGCACTACGATCATTCGACCATGAGGATACATTGCCATGTCAGAAATGCTCGTCTCGCCTTTAAAACTAGTGCCGTTGCGGACCAGACCTTTGCGGTTTTGGCATCGGGGAGAAGTGGTCAGCATAGGCAATGTGCGACCAGACCGCACACTGCTTGACTTGCTGCGCGAAGACCTGCGTTTGACAGCAACCAAAGAGGGTTGTGGCGCGGGCGACTGTGGGGCTTGTATTGTGGTTGTGGGCGAGGCTATCGGCGAAAATTTACAATACTGCGCGATCAACAGCTGCATAAAGCCAGCACACGCCATCCATGGTTTAGCACTATGGACAGCGGCCGATTTAAGCGCCCCCAACGGTGATTTGCATCCGGCGCAACAAGCTATGCTTGAGTGCCATGGCTCGCAATGCGGCTTCTGTACACCCGGGTTTGTCATGAGCTTATTTGCTTTGTACCAGCGATCAGTTGCTAAAGGGATCCGCGTAGACAGACATGCAGCTCACCAGGCTCTGTCGGGCAATTTGTGCCGGTGCACCGGCTACCGCCCAATTGTGCAAGCTGCTTGTCAAATGCAGTCCAAATGGGACCACAAAGTCATAGAAGAGCCCATCGTGGCAAAACTGCAGTCGCTAGCCGCCTCTAATGATGAAAACACGAACTACCTAATGCCCACTGAACTGCTCGCTTTGCTGCAAGTGCGTGCTCAGCACCCGCAAGCGCAGTTGATTGCCGGGGCCACCGATGCGGGGTTATGGCTCACGCAAGGCCTGCGTCGCATGGCGCAAATCATCGACTTGAGCCGCGTGGAACGTTTGCGCCGTGTGGAAATATACCCAAATTACATTGCCATAGGTGCCGCCGTCAACCTACAAGATGCTTTTGAAGCTCTGAGCGCTGATCGCCCCTCTACCGCCGCCTTTGGCGAACGCTTTGCTGGTTGGCCAGTACGTCAGTCAGGAACGTTAGGCGGCAACATAGCCAATGGCTCTCCGATTGGAGACAGCATGCCGCTGTTGTTGGCGCTGGCTGCCCAGGTGGTGTTGATGGCCTGGCGCGAGGAGCGCATAGTGCACCGGGTTGTTCCTCTGGACCATTTCTACACAGGCTACCGTCAAAGCGTGTTGGTTGCAGACGAAGTGTTGTGCTGGATCATTGTGCCACGGCCACAGTCTGATGAGTGGTTTGGCGCCTACAAGGTCTCCAAGCGCATTGAGGACGACATCTCGGCCGTTAGCCTCAGCATACAACTACGCTTACAGAATATGCGCATCACCTCTGTTCGTATGGGGGCTGGCGGTGTCGCTGCAACCCCAGTGCGCGCTATCCGCACAGAAGCCGCTTTGATCGGTCAACTGTGGGACGAGGAGACTCTGCAACGAGGGCAAACGGTCATTCAGCAAGAGTTTTTCCCTATGAGCGATCTGCGCGCCAGTGCCGATTACCGCCGCCAGGTGCTGGCTCAGTTGCTGCACCGCGCCTGGCTGGAGAGCACTGGCAATAACAATGTCCGACTGGAAGCATTGTCGTGAAATCCAACACCTGTCCCGACGAAACCGTCTGCACCAGCCGCTTACGCTTTCATGAAAGCGCCACCGCCCATGTGCAAGGCCGGGCCACCTACATCGATGACTTGCCGCTGGTCGAAGGAACGCTGCACGCCGCACCTTTGATGAGCCCGGTGGCCAACGCTAGGCTTCTAGACATCGACCTGAACGGTACCTTGGCTGCCCCTGGAGTGACCGGGGTGGTGACAGTGCTGGACATTCCTGGCGACCCGTTGCTGGCCACTTTTGTGCATGATGAATCAATATTTCCTGGGTCACAGATCATGCATGTGGGCCAGGTCTTGGGTCTAGTGGTAGGTCACAGCCACGCACAGATGCGGCACGCCGCTCGGCAGATGCGGCTATATACCGAACAAGAGACGCCTTTGCTGCACGCCCGCGATGCACTGCATACGGGTAGCTTTGTGTTACCCCAGGTCACGCTGCAGTCTGGCAACGCCATAGACGCACTTGTTCAAGCGCCCTACCTTCTTCAAGGCACGCTTGAGGTCGGCGGGCAGGAGCACTTTTACCTAGAAGGCCAGATCGCCTATGCGATTCCGCAAGAGAGCGGCCAGTGGTTGATCCACAGCAGCACGCAACATCCGGGCGAGGTACAACACTGGGTGGCGCACGCGCTGAATATCCCACTGTCGCAAGTACGCGTGATGTGTCGCCGCATGGGCGGCGGTTTTGGCGGCAAGGAAACGCAAGCAGGACACCTGGCCGTATGGGCCGCACTCGCCGCGCAAAAGTTCGGACGGCCAGTGAAGATGCGGCTGGATCGGGGCGACGACATCCTAATCACCGGCAAGCGCCACCCCTTTAGTCACGACTGGCAGGTAGGTTTTGATGCGCAGGGCCGGGTGCTAGGTCTCGAGTCCGTTCAACTCGTGCATTGCGGCCACAGCGCCGATTTGAGCGGCCCAGTGGCCGACCGGGCGATTCTCCACACGGACAACGCCTACTACCTGAGCGACCTGACCATCACCTCCCACCGCTGTAAGACGCACACCCAGAGCCACACTGCGTTTCGCGGTTTTGGCGGACCACAGGGGATGCTACTGATCGAGGCCATCATGGGAGACATCGCCCGCCACTTGGGGGTGGACCCCCTCGATGTACGCCTGGCAAACTTGTACGGCGTTGGCCAACGCGACACCACGCCCTATGGTATGAGGGTCGAAGACAACATCCTGCACCCACTCATTACACAGCTGGTCGAGCGCTGTGACTACCGAGTCCGACGCGAAAAAGTGCGCGAATGGAACAATCAACACTCCGTACTCAAAAAGGGACTGGCTCTGACGCCGGTCAAGTTTGGTATCAGTTTCACCGCCACGAAGTTCAACCAAGCGGGCGCTGTGGTGTCTGTCTACACCGACGGCAGCGTGCGCGTGAACCACGGTGGAACCGAAATGGGACAGGGCCTGCACACCAAGGTTTGCGGCCTGGTCGCCAGCGTACTCGGTCTACCCGCCACGCAAGTTCAAGCCAGTGCGAGCGACACCGACCAGGTAGCCAACGCCAGTGCCACCGCCGCTTCCAGCAGCACCGACCTCAATGGTCGCGCCGCAGAAAATGCCGCCTTGCAGGTGCGTGAGAACATCGCTGCCTGCATCGCCCTGGCCGATGGCTGTAATGCGGGTGCAGTTCGCTTTGAGCGCGGCCAAGTCATTAGCCCGGTTCGCCAACGCAGCTTCACCGATGCAGTGCAATATGCCTATGGCCAACGGGTCCAGTTGTGGAGCGACGGTTTTTATGCCACGTCGAAAATCCATTACAACCCCAAGACCTTGACCGGCAGGCCGTTTTATTATTTCGCCTATGGCGCCGCCTGCAGCGAGGTCGCCATCGACACGCTCACCGGCGAATACCGCGTTCTACGCACTGACATTCTGCACGACGTCGGGCATTCTCTGCATCCGGAGATCGACATCGGCCAGATAGAGGGCGGATTCGCACAGGGTCTGGGCTGGCTGACCACCGAAGAGTTGGTCTGGAACGCCAGGGGTGAATTGCTTACCAAAGGTGCCAGCACTTACAAGATCCCGACCGCCGCTGATATGCCAGCCCAACTGAACATTGAATTGTGGGACCAAGCCAACCGCGAGGACAATGTTGGCGGCAGCAAAGCAGTGGGTGAGCCCCCCTTCATGCTGGCCATCAGCGTATACGAGGCATTGCGCGATGCGATCGGAAATACGCGCCCTGGACGTATACCAATCCATCTCGACACCCCCGCCACGCCAGAGCGCGTGCTAACTGCCATCCTTGCTACATAGGCCATTCCACAAGGGTCTACAAATGGTCCAATGTCCTTGATTGATTGCGATTGTCTATGCTTACTCCTAACGCTGTGCCTAACTATTGTGGTTGGCGTGCTGGATTGCTCTGGTTTCCTGACCCACGAAACCCCAAGGTCCAATACGAAAGGGATGGCCTCTTGGTCACCGCACGCGAGGCCGACGGCATCGTCCGCATCCAGGCCATTGGCCCCTACCATTATCTCGCAGCGTACTACCCAGACCTCCCCGTGACGCACTGGCCAGGCCGGTGTATCGCACCGGGCTTTGTCGACCTGCACATCCACTACCCGCAAACCGACGTGATTGGCTCTCCGGCTGACGGCCTACTGCCGTGGCTAGAGCACTACACATTCCCGCACGAAAAGCAGTTCTCCGAGCCAGCCTATGCGCACGAGGTAAGCGCGTTTTTTCTGGATGAGTTGATGCGCAACGGCGTGACCACCGCATTGTGTTTTGCCACAGCTCACCCCGAGTCGGTCGATGCTTTCATGGCAGAGGCGCAAAAACGCCAATTGCGCATGATCACGGGCAAAGTGCTGCAAGATCGCCACAGTCCCGACGGCCTGCGCGATACCGACACCGCACTCAGCCTGCGCCAGACCGAGGCATTGATTGGCCGATGGCACGGTGTAGACCGACTGAGCTACGCCATCACGCCGCGCTTCGCGCCTACCAGCACCCCAGCGCAATTGCACGGCGCGGGCGAAATCGCGCAGCAATTCCCCGATGTGTGGATCCAGTCGCACGTGGCGGAAAACGTCGATGAGATCCGCTGGGTGCACGAGCTGTTCCCCGAGGCGCGCAGCTACCTCGATGTTTACGACCGCACCGGGCTTCTGAGAACACGCGCGGTCTACGCTCACTGCATTTATCTGGACGAAGCCGACCGCCGCCGCATGGCAGAGGTCGGAGCGACCGCCGCCGTCAGCCCCACCAGCAATCTGTTCTTGGGCAGCGGCTTTTATGACTACCCCGCGTCAGACGCGGCAGGCCTGCGCTACGGCCTGGCCAGCGACGTGGGCGGCGGCACCAGCTTCAGCCCCTTCCGTACCATGCACGCTGCCTACACTGTGGCTCGGCAGAGTGTTGGGCGTCCAGGCATGGGCCTGGCCCCCGAGCACCTGTGGTGGCAGCACACGGCAGGCGCGGCCCATGCGCTCGACTTGGGCGGCAAAGTGGGCAACCTGCTGCCTGGCTGCGAAGCTGACTTTGTGGTGCTCAACCCCCAGGCCACCCCGCTGCTGGCGCGTCGCACCGCGCAGACAGAAACTTTGCCCGAATGGTTGTTTGCGATGATCGTGATGGGCGATGAGCGGCTAATTGCGCACACGGTGGTTCAGGGCATTGTGCGTTAGTTAGTCACCCCTGCACCCGTAACAGCAGGTGGTCTGTCGTGGTCAAGGATCAGAACTCTCAACTAGATCCTCAATGGAATCTGTTCTCTGGGACTTTCTGGGACTAATTCGATGACCTGTGACTTTCCCCGCAACCACCTGGCTCAGATGATCGATTCACGCCACCTTCTGGCGGTGCTGGCCAACCGCATGCCTTGGAAAGAGGTCGAAGCATCTTGCGCAATGCATCGGGCGCGGCGGGTCATGGCTGGCAAGAAGGTCGAAGACCTGGACATGATTGGTCCAAACTTGCTTACTACCAATGGAGGTATTTCCAGTGCAGGGAGGCCTCGTCTGCCTTACTTGGGTGCGAGGTCCTACTGTCCCCGACAGCATGCGTTCAAGGAGAGCGACGGGGACGTGACCCAGCGCTGCGGCATGGCACCCGCATTGCAGCACTCTTCGGAGTGAGAGTGACCTGCAAGGAATGGGAAAGTTCTGCAACTATTGGGAATTTCCCGCGAACCTAGATTTCCTCATTGCTCCTGCGAACCGAGTGCAATGGGTGATATAGAAAACGAGACGGTGTAAAAAACTATACCTTCAGGATTTTCGAAAAGACAAACAAAATCAATGACTCACGTTTCGGTGGCATTTACGAAAAAAGCTCGGAGTGAGTCCCATTAAGAACAAACACCACCAAGCCAGTCTTACCTGAATCATCAAGCCTGTAGATCAACAGGAAATCGCCACCTACATGGCACTCACGATGGCCTCTCCAATCGCCCGTCAAGGGATGGTCTTACCACTCAGCGGGAGAGTTCCATCGTTCGCAACCAGGAGCACCATGGCCTCATTCAGTGCATTCATGTCGTACCGACCGGAGTGAGAAAGACGTTGCCAATCCTTCTGAAATTCTCTGGTGTAGTCTGAAGCCCGAGGCAGGCTTGCCCGCTCACTTGCGGCTGGCAACCTCGATGTCATTCAACAGCGCGTCAGCAGTTGCAAAACAAGCGCGGCGGCTCTGAACAATCTGATCGCCCTCTGCGATAGCCACACGGCTGCTTTCATTCGGAGCTTTGAGCGCGAATGGGAGTTCTTTGTCTGCAACGATACGGGTCAGGCCCATAGAGCTAAGCGTTTCAGCCGCTTGCGCTTTGATTTTTTCGTCCACCCGAACGTGAACCATTGTGGTTGTAGCGGCCATCATTGCCTCCTAAGTTGGCTTATTGAGATACATTGCATCTCAATTATTGACTTGGCTAGAGTCTGGCCGTCACCGAAGCTGGGCATCCATCCATCCTTATGAAATTCGATATTTCCCCCACGTATTAAGAGCAAAACAAAGCCTACAACGTGTTTTTCCCAATATTTGCGGCTTTCTCACACGGAGTGCAAGTATTTTGAGCACCAATGGGCTCGCAATACCACTCAACTGGGGCTCTTTCGAATAGGCTGGTTAATAAAATAATCAATGTGCAGGATTACAGGGCCGAAAAAAACTGAATAATGCATCAGATTCTTCAGGGGACATCATCATACAAATCTCGGCATCGTTTGATCTCAGAACGTAGTAAATCAAAGGAGACTGGTTTAGACACATAACCATCCATACCTGATGCGATATAGCGTTCACGGTCGCCTGTTAGTGCGTTGGCAGTCACGGCGATGATGGGGGTTCGAGTTCTGGATTGGGATTTCTCCATTGAGCGAATCACTTCTGTTGCCTCAACTCCACCCATCTCAGGCATCTGTATGTCCATGAGAATTATGTCAAATGTACTGTTCGCGAATGCCTCAATAGCCTCAAGTCCGTTGTTCGCGATTGTAACTTCGTAACCCAATCGAACCAATAGTATTTTCATCAAATTCTGGTTAATTGGCGTATCCTCAACTAAAAGTACATGCCGGGATGTTACTAGATCAGATGTGCGTTCTGTTTCCGGGCCTGGTTCGGCCGGGACCTGATATCGAGAAGCATCGCTCAAGATAAGTATTAATTCATGAATGTCAATAGGCTTGGCTAGAAACCCTTGTATATCCAATGAATCTAGTTGGTCTTGACTGATCTGCTCACTCAACGCCCCCATCATGATAATAGGCATTTGCGCCGAAGTGCGCAGTTGTCGCAATTGTGTGGCCAGCGCATATCCATCAATATCCGGCATATTTATATCGATTAGAGCAAAGCATACCTGATTAATTTGGGGGATATGCATTGCTTGCGCTGCACAATCTGCAGTAATAGGAATCAAGTTGAGGAAAGAGAGTTTTTGACTAAGTACCTTTCTGTTGCTGGCATTGTCATCCACGACGAGGATCGCTTTCCTAGCTAATTGCTTGAATAAGCCCTTTTGGATGAAGGTCGGATTAGGCTCTTCTTGTAAGTTAACGCAAAAACTAAAAGTACTTCCCTGACCAATCTCGCTGGTTACGCGGATGTCGCCATTCATCATTAAAACCAAATGGCGACTAATTGCCAGACCCAGCCCCGAGCCACCGAAGCGACGCACCGTGCTGGAGTCCGCTTGAGTGAAAGCGTCAAAGATTATTTTTTGCTTGTCAGGTGAGATCCCAATGCCAGTGTCTTTGATTATGAATTCCAGCCAGATGTCTTGGGAAGTAGGCGAAGAATCCATGCGTTTAACCATCATCAATACTTCACCTTGCGCCGTGAACTTGATCGCGTTACTTAATAAATTGGTGATCACCTGTTGCAACCGGAGAGCGTCGCCTACGACATGATCTGGAACATTGTGCGCCACATCGCACACGAGCTCGAGTTCTTTCGCTGCGGCGTGTAGAGAGAGAATGCGCGTGACTTGTCGAATCAAGCTGTGTAAAGAAAATGAATGCGGCTCAAGAACCAACTGTTGTGATTCAATTCTAGAGAAGTCAAGGATATCGTTGATTATTACCAGCAATGAATTGGCGGCTTTCGTTACCATGTCAAGGTAACTGCGTTGCTGGGTTGTCAATTGAGTTTGAAGACATAATTCGGTCATCCCTAAAATACCGTTCATTGGCGTACGGATTTCATGGCTCATATTGGCAAGGAAGTAACTCTTAGATGTGTTGGCTGCTTGCGCCGCATCACGAGCCAACAACAAGTCTTTTTCGGCTCGTGTGCGCGCCTTGACAAAATCGTTGAAGGCATGAACCACCGTTTTAATCTCGTCGCCCCCAACTGCAGCTATGGGGAGTGTGGGTTCACCCTTAAGCATTTTATTGGCGGTCTGTTGCATGGCCGTCGCCAGTGACTTCAGAGGACGCATCAATCGGCCCGCGAAAATCCATAGCAATGGAATCATTAACAACATTAATGAAATACTGACGCCGATTAATTTCCTGAACAGACTCGCAATGGGCGCAAAAGCCTCTTCAGAAGGAACGACCGAGGCGATGATCCAGTCTGTTGTTGCCAACTTTTTAAAGGTGAGAAGCCCTTTCTCACCCTGCCTTGAATAACCCTCTTGCGTTCCCTCAAAACCCTCCATTGCAGCTTCGAAGGGGAGATTTACGCTGCCCAAAGGCACACGGGTGAAGATCAGGTCTGGGTCCGGATGAGTAATCAGCAGGCGGTCCTTACTGACCAAGTAATAATGCCCCGTATCACCATTTCTTCGATTGGCAATTGAGCTTAAAAGGTTCGAATTATAAAGGTTGATCACACCACCCATGATGCCGACCAACCGATTTTCATTATCTAGTATGGGTGCGGCCACCACGACGATAGGTTGTCTAGTGGCTTTACCCAGAATAGGTTTGGAAATTACTGGCCGACTTGTATTGATCACCTCCTGAATGTAGTCGCGGGAAGACGTGTTGAGGCCACGACGTCCAAATTTCATGGGCCAATCTACTAACAAAATACCCTGGGGGTTAAAAATATACAAGTCGTCATACACCGAAAGTAACGCATGCTCTCGTTGCAGAAACTTCTCTAATGTTGTCAAAGAGTTGTTTTCTGTTATTGGTGCATTTCTGGCTACTTTTGCCAGTATATTGATGCTATCTTGAAGTCGCTCATCTAGATCATTTGCGAGATCGGTCAACTGCTGGAACTCTTGTTTCTCAATTCGCTTTACGATGTCCTCACGCATCACGAAAAGCTGTAATCCGAGCTGAGCTGATAGCAAAATGAAAGCCATGGCCACGAAGATAATCGAGAGTTGCAGTTTTATACTGAAGGCTTTCATTAGGACTTCCCGTGAAATTGTTTCTGTTCTTTAGAAGATTTAACATCGATCGATCTTCTGGTTGCCAAGACCAACTCCATTAACTGACCGTTCGGGCCATGACCTCTAGCCATGCGTCTGGTCGGTGGTAACCCGTCGTCCCTGCAGAACACATGCATCAAGACTGCAGCCGGCGCTGATCTGAGTTTTGCAGGGATGACCAATCACGGTTGATGTTTTGGTTGATGTGCTGAAGAGGAATCCCAAGCAAATGGACAACCGAATTAACGAGTTGCGGCCGGACCGCGGTGGTCATGCTTAGCATCTGCGTGCCCACGATCTTGAAATGGACACGGAAATGCGAAGAGGGGCAGAAATCATAAATCCAGACTTATAGCCGGACGCTTGCTCTCAGAATCCCATGTAGGCACCGGAGCTGGCACGCCTGGAATGGGTGGCTTGGCTCATCCACCACCGATTGCCCAGCCCGATGGGGTATATCCCACCGGCTGATGCTGAGGTGAGCGACTGTCAGTGACTAGCCGGTAAAAGCGAGACCAAGGACTCAACTTAGACCAACTGGCCTCCGTGACAACGATCCGACCCACAATTGCCTCACGACGAATCACAGAACTTGAAACACGACAAAATTCTGAGTCGCATGCGTATTGACATCAATAACGCCATTCATGTTTGCTACATAGTTATTAGCGCCTAATGCCGCGTTCGCCGTCCAGTACGCTGAATCAGCGCTCCATCCTGTTGGGGCACCTTGATAGTTTTGCCCTGTACCTTTTCCGTTAAAGGCATCCCAAACTGCAAGTAAGTCATCGTAGGTAGGATTTGAGTTTGATGTCGAGCTTGACATGAAACTAGAAGCGCTCCAAGCTGTGCCATTCATTTGCGTAGATGGGGCTGGGAGAGGATCGATGCCTACAGTTGGCAGCGCTAGATTGATACCATTGATGGTGAACATGCGATCGCCCTCAGTAAAGTCCTCCCCTGATTTTCCACTCCCTAGGAAAGTCGCTGCTAAGTCATCCAAGGTAGCAAGATCATTGGCAATCGAAATGTTCCCGTCGGCATTTTTATCCCACGTGTAGAACCACTTGCCCTCTACTTGAACACCATTGATCAGCTGCCCTTTGCCAGCACCAAGCCCAATGACTGAAGCAGGACGATCAACTGTGAGTGCAATCACAACAGGCGATTCAACTGAAAGATTTCCTGCCAAATCTGCCACCTTGACAGAGAGCATATATTCACGACTACCACCTAAATCGTCTTTTTGCATAACTACACTGGCTCGCCCAGAACTGACATCAGCTGCAGAAACCGTGTGAGTTATGCCCAGTGATGCACCAGATTCAAAGAACTCTATGACCTGCCCCTCAGACAATCCTGAATAGCTGACCTCTAGCGTTACTGAGTTTTCTGACCAACTGAGCAACTTATCTTGACCAGGGGCAGTCTGCACGTCGACTGAACTCTTTCTGGGTGTCCCATCTGCATTGAACTGCTGGACATAAATGCTGTTATCACCACCATCGTAGCCGCTCCATGTGACGACATAACTACCGTCATTGCCCACAGCGGTAACTTGCGGTGTAAAGTCCACTCCATCCACTACACCAGTAGCATCAAGTTTCACTCTGTTGAGTCCGTCCGTGGAACCATCAGGCCTAAACTGCTGCACGAAGACAGTCTTGTTCCATGTTCCGGGCGGTCTGCTGCTATCCTCTGCAGCCCACACGACCACATAAGCGCCCTCCTTGCCTATACTCGCGACTTGTGGCCTAGCATCAGGACCAAATCTATTGGCATACACCTCGAATTGGGTTGATGAGCCTCTCGTGCCATCCGAATTGAACTGCTGCACTCCAATTTGGATGGTCGACGAGTTTGTGCCCACACCTTCCCAAACCACTACAAACGCACCTTCAGTTCCTACTGATACGATTTGTGGGTTTTCCTCAAAAGTCGAATTTACTAGAGGGCTCTCGATCCTGATGAGTGCACCTTGAGTCGTTCCATTCGCATTGAAGCGCTGCACATATACATTCGATAAAGACGCACTATCTTGACCATACCATACAACCGCATAGTCACCGTTGCTTCCCAGCGCAGTTATTTGTGAGGAAATATCCAGTCTGTCTGTAATGCCAGTAGGCTCTAGCTTCACGGGGAGAAAGCCACCAGTTGTGCCGCTTGCATTGAACTGTTGGACATAAATGCTGAAATCTCCTCCACTATCCTCTCCAGCCCATGTTACAGCGTATTGACCATTGCTACCAACTGCAGCAACTTGTGGCATGGTGTTAAAACCTGTAGAGTTATCCGAGGCTTTTAGTTGAACTCGGGTATAGCCAATGGTGGTACCGTTGGCATTGAACTGTTGTACGAATATGCTGTAGCCGTGTGCCGTGTCCACTCCGCGCCATGCGACCACATACTTTCCATCGCCGACGGCGCAGACTTGTTGAAACTGGTCATCTTCATCTGTCACACCAATGGACTCGAGAAGTACTGGGGTATAACCTGTAGTCGTACCGTTGGCATTGAACTGCTGAACGAAGATACTTGAATCATTCGGATTACGCTGATACCCTGTCCAGGTCACCACATACTTTCCAGTGTCATCGATCACGGTGATTTGCAGATCATCATCAGTCCCAGTGGTGTTGCCAATTGCTTCGAGTTGTACTGGTGTGAAACCCGTGGTGGTGCCATTTGCATTGAATTGCTGGATATAAATGTTGTGATCTGTTCCATCGTAACCTTGCCATGCCACTGCATACCCCCCGCCAATCCCCAGCTTAGTAATTTGAGGCTCGTAATCGTATCCGTTGGTGTTGTTGATGGCTTCGAGCTTCACTGTAGGAATCGCCGCACTCATGTTTAGATCATTAAGAGTGTCGAGTTCAAAGGTCCTGCTCGAAAATGTTGTGTCACTGCTGTTACCGGCAGCATCGATTTGTTGAACGTTGTAGACGTGACGACCATTGATCAACGAGAAAGTTGCACCTGTACCAGTCTGCCAAGCACCGCCATCGATTTGATATTTCCAGGTGGCGCCGACTTCCAAACCCACAACATTCACGGTTGCAGAATTAGTCACACCGTCAGTATTGCTACTGCCAGTGTCTGCAGCGAGTTGCAGCTGAGGAGGTGATGCATACGTGTCAATCACCAATGTTCGCGTCACAGCCGCGCTGGTATTGCCAGCAGCGTCGCGTTGTACAACGCTGAGGTTCATGGCCGACTTTAGTAAAACATCTTCACGCGAAAGGGCGTAAGTCCAACTGGTACCGGCATTTGATGCCAATAGGTAAGTCGTACCATCAATACTCAGGGAGACGGAGGCCCCAGCATCTTTTGCGCCAGTGATAATCACTGGCGCACCGCCAATACCCGTTATCGTGAGGTATTCCTGATGGTTGAGTACGTTATCACCAGCGATTGTGCTGAGGGTAGGAGCAGACGGAATAGTCGCATCTACTTTTAAAGTGAGCGCAACTGGCGTTTCGGTCGAAACGTTGCCTGCCAAATCGGTGATGACGGCAGTTAAAGGATGATCGCCATTGCTGCCACCACCTGCCAAGAGAGACTTCTGAACCACGAAGTTCACAGCCCCGGCAGTAACCTCAGCTGCCGTAACTGTGCGTGCCACACCTAGGTTAGAGCCCGCTTCGCGAAGTTGAATAACATCCCCCACCGCCAGCTCAGCGTAGCGTATTGTGAGGTTGACCGAGGACTCCTGCGCGTTGAGCCAGCGATCTTGACCAGCTGCGACATCAATCTCAACCTTGTCTTGCCGCAAAGTTCCATCGGCATTGAATCTCTGCACAAAAATGCTTTGGTCTCCACCACTGTCCACCCCTTCCCATGTGACAGCAAAAGCGCCCTCTGTCCCTATTCTTACAATTTCAGGGTTGAAATCGGCGCCGTTGGCATTGTTTGTTGCACCGAGCTGTATGACATCGTGCCCTACGGTACTGCCATCAGCATTAAAACGCTGCACAAATACACTAAAGCCACCTTTGTCATTTTCACCATGCCACACCACGACGTAGGATCCGTCAGTGCCTACAGATTTGACTTTAGGGCGCCAATCGTCTCCTATCGTCATGTTCACAGCTTCTAGTTGAATAACGCTGTTACCAGTAATACTCCCGTCGGCATTGAATTGTTGAACAAAAATGCTGGCATCACCTTCGTTGTCAACGCCCATCCAAGTTACCACGTAAGCCCCATTGCTTCCTATGGTTGATATTGATGGATGCGAACCAAATCCGTCAGGTACGCTCAAGTTGTCCAGCTGAACCAAACTGATTGGACTTCCTGCGCTATCAAATTGCCAAACAAAGACACTGAAAATACCAGTTCGACTATCTCTACCACTGGACGCCACAACAAAGGCGCCATCAGTCCCGATGGCTGAGATTTGCGAGAAGACATAGTCCCCGCTCAATAATCCGATATCTAAGCTCTTTAATGTGTTTCCAGTTGTGGCACCATCGGCATTAAACTTTTGTACGAAAACGCTTTGCTTACCATTCGCGTTTGCACCAACCCATGTGACCGCATAAGCTCCACTGCTTCCCACAGCGGCAATTTTTGGTCGACTGTCAGATCCGCTGGCAATCGCCTCAAGCTGGATCATAGTTCGTCCCGTGGTGGTGCCATCAGCGTTGAATTGCTGAACGAATACACTGCTGTCACCCGCGGAGTCAGTCCCTTCCCATGTCACCACAAAGGCGCCGTTGTTGCCTAAATTTACGACCTCAGAAAATTGGTCGAATCCATTGGTCACCCCTGCCGGCTCTAGCCTTGTGGCAACTCCGTTGACGGTGCCATTCGCGTTAAAGCGTTGAACGAAAATAATGTCATCACTGCCGCTACTATCCTCTGCGTGCCATGTAACGACATATGTACCATCGTTTGTGAGCGAGGAGACTTTAGGTGTAGGTGTGTTGGCATAGATTTCAGCTCGTATTTCCACCAAGGGGAAACCGGCAATTGTTCCGTCCGGATTGAACTTCTGAACAAAAATGCAATTGAGATTCGAACTGTTAGGTCCAGTCCACGTTACAACATAGCTGCCGTCAGAACCTACCGCACCAATAAAACCCCTTTCATCCCTGCCATTTGTTTTATTCAGCGGCTCAAGCGGAACCATGTTCTGGTAGATCACACTGACATCGACTGCACTTGTATCCAACGTCATTGTTTTTGAACTTGTGACGCTTGAGTTGCCCGCAACATCAGTTTGTCGAACCCTGTAATCGTGCCTACCACTGGTCAAACTAAAACTTGATCCACTTCCAGTAAGCCATGCCCCATTGTCAACTTGATACTCCCAAACTGCCCCACTCTCTAGGTTGCTGACATTGACCGTGCTTACCCTCGTTACACTATCCGTGTTGCTGGTACCAGTGTCATCAACAAGCGCCATTACAGGTGTAGTGATAAGAGTATCAATCGTGAAAGAGTGGCTACTTAACAAACTACTGTTCCCAGCCACGTCTGTTTGCATTGCCGTCAGTGTTTGTGCGCCCTGTCCCAGAACAGAAATATCGAGTGCTGAGAGTGTGTAGCTCCAAGTGGTTGTGTTATTTGGGAAAAAAGTGTGAGTGCGACCGCCTATGGTTAACGTGACAAATGAACCCGGCTCTTTAGAGCCTGAAATCACGGGCACACTGTTTATTTCCGCCGCATTCAGAATGTCGTCAGCCGTAATCGGGTTGACTGTCACTGCAACGGGGAGACTTGTATCCAACGTGAAACTTTGCGAAGCACTTGGGTTACTGGCATTTCCGGCTGCATCAGTTTGTCGAACCCTGTAGTCATGTGCGCCATTGGTCAAGTTAAAACTTGAACCGCTACCGCTGAGCCACACTCCATTACTGTCAATCTCATACTGCCAGGAAGCTCCTGGCTCAAGCCCCAAAACGTTGACTTCTGCCACATTGGTGATGCCATCAATTCCACCAGTGTCTGCGGCCAGACTCAGATCTGGTGCCAGGGCAATGGAGTCAACGGTAATGGTCAAACCCACAAGATTACCGTCCGAAACGTTACCAGCCAAATCAGTAACAACAGCAATTAATCGGTGCGCACCTTCTTTGCTACCGGGTGACAAGTCTGCCAAATCATTCCTGCTTATCGCCAGAGTAACAAGACCAGCACTTACCTCAGACGCGGTAACAATGTGCGGCAGGCCAACCACCGAGCCTGCATCAAGAAGCTTTATGACATCTCCTTCTGCCAGTTCAAGGTAACGAACTTCTACCGTTACAGTCGTCTCATTAGGCGTGACCCATTTGTCTTGACCTGTGGCTAACTGCAGTGAAATGGCATCGAATAACCGAGAGCCATCTGCATTAAATTGCTGGACAAATATGCTACTGTCGCCATCTGTGTCAACCCCTTGCCATGTCACAACAAAGGCACCATCAACGCCAATTGATGTGATTTTCGGATTGCTATCCGTACGATTTGTGACTCCATTGGCTTCAAGTTTTACTTGAGGTCCTCTGAGCGACCCATTTGGATTGAAACATTGCAGAAAAATACTATCGTCGCCCTGATCATCCACCCCGTACCAAGTCACTGCGTAGGCCCCCTGGCTACCCAGAGGAGTAATTTGCGGGCGCCAGTCTCGCCCATTGCTTACTCCTATTGGTTCTAAGCTGATCAACTGCCTACCCGCAATAGTTCCGTCTGCGTTAAATTGCTGCACAAAAATACTATAGTCATTCTGATCATCGACCCCTTGCCAAACCACTGCAAAAGCTCCGTCACTGGTTAAGGCTGCGATCTCAGGATAAAAATCCATTTTGTTGGAGATTTGGTTGGCTACCAGTTGCGTTGTTACACCATTAAGTGAACCATCCACATTAAAACGCTGAACAAAAATACTGTAGTTTCCTAATGTATCTTCACCGAACCATGTCACAGCATAAGCGCCATCAGAGCCGAGAGCCGCGAGTTTCGGCCCCCAGTCGCCTCCGTTAGGAAATCCTACGGCTTCGAGCTTCACCGTCGTACCATTCGGAACACCATTTGTACTGAATCGCTGTAAATAAACACTGAATTCATCACTTCCACTTTCCATACCGGACCAAGCAACTACGTAGGCTCCACCAGAACCCACTTCAACTACTTGCGGAGAATTGTCAACGCCAGTTGAAGAGCCGACGGCTTCAAGCTGATATGCGCTGCCACTCAATGTCCCATTCGCATTAAATTGCTGGACAAATATGCTGAGATCACGGCCCGCGCTTGCATCTTGTCCTTGCCAAACAACCACATAGGCTCCAGCATTTCCCAATGTAATAACTTGGGGTTCTTCATCTGATCCATTAGATCTTCCAATGGACTCAAGCCTTGTAGCGCTGCCATTGAGCGTTCCATCAGCATTCAATAACTGTACAAAAATGCTGCTGTCACCCTCCTGATCGGTACCGCGCCAAACCGTGATGAAAGCACCGTTACCACCGACCGCAATCGTTTGAGGAGCATCGTCGTTACCATTTGTTTTGCCGGTCGCCTCGAGTTGAATTGTGGCTCCATTTTTTTCGCCGTTTGCATCAAATCGCTGGATAAAAATGCTGCGGTCACCTTCACTATCCATGCCAGACCACGTCACCACATACGACCCACTTCCATCTAAGGATGTGACCGAGGGCCGTACATCACTGCCTCTAGTATTATTTAAGGCCTCGAGTTGATGTGTTGGCCGCATTCCGTTTGACACCACGGGATGCGTGTCTAACAAATAGGGAATCGCAGGCGCTACCCCTCCCACATTACCTGCAACGTCAGTCTGCCTCACTGCATAAAGATGCGCACCTTCAGTCAGGTTAAAGCTGCTTCCACTTCCCGCAATCCAAGCGCCACCATCAATTTGGTATTGCCATGAAGCACCAGCCTCTAAGCCAACGATGTTCACAACGCTGACATTCGTGATGCCATCAACTGCGCTGCTGCCACTGTCTGTCGCCAGGCGAAGCTCCAAGTCTGCAGGCAGGACAGTGTCGAGTTCGATCGTGCGTGTGCTTGCTGCGCTCACATTACCTGCAACGTCAGTCTGCCTCACTGCATAAAGATGCGCACCTTCAGTCAGGTTAAAGCTGCTTCCACTTCCCGCAATCCAAGCGCCACCATCAATTTGGTATTGCCATGAAGCACCAGCC
>Ga0315902_10001599_pt1 | contig 36371 bp, 50 predicted proteins | sample LakEriMetagenome_9_FD_203523 | JGI IMG/M metagenome (GOLD analysis project Ga0315902, IMG submission 203523) | Freshwater fungal communities from buoy surface, Lake Erie, Ohio, United States - Buoy 12 MA117 | ecosystem: Environmental > Aquatic > Freshwater > Lake > Lake biofilm | place: USA... | reverse complement strand
AACGACGCATCCACTCTTACCCCACCTTTTGACCCAGCCGTTCCCTCCCGTGATTTTGTGCTTGGTTTTTTCAACACGATAACAGAGCAAACCCAGATTAGAGACGGCGACCCTGCCATTTTTACCGTTGGAAGTTCAAATAACGTCGGTTTAGCGACTGTTATTGGGGCGCGTAATGGTGTCACTGGCGCCCCTGTAGAGGGTTTTATTGTTGGCAATGAGAACACAATTGCTACTGCAGACACTTTTATTTATGCTTTTGGTAATTTTAACAAAAGCACAGCGACAACTCCTTTCGGCGCGACTTTTTATGGCAGCAACAACACCTCTACCGGCGGCGGTTCGTCTTATGGTAGTAGTAATACAATAGGGCGGAGTGCTTCCGTTTACGGCGACAGGAACAATGTTAAAAGAACGACTCCTACTGCCACCACTTCTTTAGGGGGAAACGCAGTCTCTTACGGAAATAACAACACGGTGCAGGGGAATCTTATTACTCTTGCTGCAGGCCCGATACAGCTTCCAGGGGTTTTTGCTTATGGTCAATACAACACCATAAACGCAGACGGAGCAGGCCAGAACGTCTTTTCTTTTGCCTATGGGTCAAACAATAACATCACTTCGACTTACGCAGCAACAACGACCACTACACAACGCGGCGGCGGGAATGCTTATGGGCATTTCAATACCGTCACGCATAGGACGGCGTATGTATTCGGGGATAATGGTGTAAGTTCAGCTAACAATCAGATCTTGTTGGGTGGAGCACTCAATGCGGTTAACTTTACTGGCACTGCTGAAGTCCGCACTTCTGCTCCGATCTTCGCTGCTGCGTTTAATATTGCGTCGGACGCACGACTGAAGCGTGATGTAGCAGATCTGGATCTGCAGCATGCAGAGGCCTTTTTGAAGCAGTTGAAATTCAAGGGATATATGAAGACGCACAATCTAGATCTAGCTAATAAGCAACATCAGATTGAAATCGAAAACGCGGTCGCCAAAGCGGATCAAGAGACAAACCCAGAAGAGAAAAACCGGCTTCTGGAGGCTGTCGAACATCTGAAGCAAAATGCTCCGACGTTGACCGACATGCGTCGTGAGGTTGGTCTGATCGCCCAAGAGGTGCGTGCGATTGCGGAGCCGTTTGGTTTTGGTTGGTTGGTGCATGAAGACAACGACGGCTATCTGAGTGTAGATTACGACAGCATTCAGAACATGGCGACGGCGGTCCTGATCAGCAAACTGTGAGGTGACTATGTACTCTCGCTCCGACTGCTGCGAATGTTCGAAGCCACTGGAACTGGTGTGCGGCGACGACTATCTCGAGGCCGATTGCCGTGCTCTGGTCTGGGGCAATCAAGGCTCCTGGCCGAACAACATCGTCGCGGTCAGTCTGGTCGTCGAGAGCTATGAGGGCTGCGGCTGCGATGCGCGGTGCTCGATCACGATCAATGGCAGCTACTACGCCGCAGGCGCGAAGCCGGGTGTGCCGACGATCTCGAATCTGGTGCCGCTGACCGATTGCGCTGGGTCCTCGAACGGTTACGCCTACAAAGCTGCCGGTCGAGACCCTGCTGCGACGGTCCCGATCGCAACCTGCGACGGGCAGATCGCGGGCTACTTGTACCCGGACACGAACCGCTGCGGCGACTTCGTGCCAGTGTATGAAGGCTGCCAGACGCCTGTGCTGCTCGGCTATGCCTTGAGCACGTTGATCGCGAACTACACCTCCCCCGCAGGCACGGTCTATCCGAATGAACAGGCGACTGCGTGGTTCAGCTTGACCGCCGCGCAGACTCGTGCTGCGAAGCGGTTCGCGGGCAAGTACAAGGTGATCGGCACGACCGCGAGCGGCGCTCGAGTGACGCTGGTCGAAGGTGCTTACCTGTGAGTGTGTTCGCCATTGCTCACGAGGCGTTCAGCGCGGCTCAAGAGGAGTTCGGCGAGCGCATCCGGGTGATTCGCAAGGCGGCTGTGCCTCTTAAAGCTGTGTTGAGCGAGAAGCATGTCCAGGTGCTCGATACCGACTCTGGCGCACTCGTCGACACGGTGCAGTACTTCGTCGATGTGTCGGTGGAAGAGCTGCATCGGACGCGGCTCAGAAACATCGCTGTGGGCGAGCGGCTTGAGCACAACGACAACCGGTATGTGGTGGTCCAGATCCTCGAGAAAATGGGGCATCTGCGGTTGCGGCTTCACCAGGAAGTGGCAACCGCGACCACAGGGAGAGCGTGGTGAGCGAGCCGACCCGCACGGTGCTGCGCAAAGCGATCGAGCGAGCCCTGCGTGTCAATCCGACGATGGCGGGCAGCAGGATCTTTCACGAGCGCCGCGTTGGTTTCAGTGTTGAAGAGCTCCCTGCAGTCAACATCCTGATGGCCGAGCAGGAAAGCCAGTTTAGCGAAGACCGCCGATGGGAGATGTACCGATTCACCGTCGCTGCGCTGTTGGTGCAAGACCAGTACAATCCGGAGGATGGCGGCTTTGAATTCGTCGCGAAGCTGGATGAGTTCGAGGACCAAGTGCGGAAGGCTTTAGGGTGCCTGAAAGTGCCCGGTTGCCGGATGAGCTTCGTCGACAAGACGATGCAGAATTACGATGCAGAAGGGCAATCGATGTTCGCTTCTGCGTGGGTGAGTGTGATGTTCAAAACCGAAGCGTTCTAGGAGTTCAAAATGGCTACTTGCGTCACCAAGAATTGCTGCCTCGCGGGGGCGGGGACGATCTATCTGCGTGAATACAGTTCGTGCTGCGACGGCACGAACGCGGATCAGCCTTACCTCTCAATCGGCAATTCGTCTGCGTTCGCTGTGAATGCCGAGTTGCTCGAGGTCAAGGTGCCCAACTACCAGACGGCTGGCGGCGGCACGGAGTGCTCGTTCAGCCAGATCGAGTCCGCCACGGCTGCGATCACTGGTCTGTGCTTGAACGCGACCAATTTTGCGCGGGCCTGGACCGGAGACCTTACGGCGAAGGCTGCGACGACCTCGGCGATCAGCGGCAAAGCGGTTGCTGCAGACTCGTTCATTCCGTATGTCGACGCCAGCGGCAACCCGATCACCAATGTCGACACGACCACCGTCACCGTGACGGGTCTGGGCACGCTGGGCACGGACTACCAAGTCAAGGCGAACGGGATCTACATCCCGGAAGGCAGCACGCTGAACTTCGCGTCCCCGATCAGCTTCACCGGCTCGGTGACTCACAGCGGTTACTCGCTGGTCGAGATGCTTACCTCCACCTCCAAGGAATTCACGCTGTTCTACGACGGTGTGAACCGTTTTGGCGGCGCCCCTTTCAGCGTGACTCTGTACCGGGTGAAGCTCAAGCCTGTCAGCGGCATCCCGCTCCTCGGCACTGAGGCGGCGGCTGCTGAGTACGAGCTCGAGATTCTCAAGGACGAGTGCCGCACCGGCACGGGCACTTTCAGCCAGTATGGGTCGCTGGTGATCTGATGGCGACTCCCTGCTGCTCGGAAGGAAACTGCTGCGTATTTCTGCGCGGCACGCTTTTCATCCGCGCAGCGGGCGGTGTCTATCGAGCGTTGGGCAATGTCTCGCAGTTCCGGCTCACGCACGAGAACAGCGAATACTTGCCGCTCAACGGTGAGTTGGACCCGAGCTGTTGCGAGTTCGAGGCAGTGCAGGCGCAGATCGTCCTGCGCTGCTTCGACAACGCAAACACTCTGCTCGGGTTCGGCGGCGAGGCCACATCAATCGCCGCAGGTTCTGTCACTGAGACTCTGACCTGGACCGGCCTCGATGTTGGGTCCCTGCTGCCCTTCAGCAGCTTGGCAGACACGGACACGATCGTGGTGGGCACGTCAACGATCGGCTTTACGACGACCAGCTACGGGCTGATCGCCAAAGACTGTGTTCTGAGCGCGGGGCAGGTCACGGTGACCTACACGCGGCTCAAGGCTCGCACGGTTAACGCGGGCGAAGCCTGTAGCCAGACCTACGAGTTGATGTACGCTGGAACCAACTCGTTCGACGGGTCAGAAGTCATCCTGACGATCCCGAAGATCCGGCTCCGCTCTGTGTCATCTTTCGATTGGATCAATCAGACGGACGCGGGCGAGATGGCGCTCGAGGGCACGTTGTTGCCCCAGGCTACCAGCCCGGTCTGGTACAACTTCACCCGGCGTGATTGCACGGAGTTGTGCCCGTGCTCGACTCCGGTGATCGCCGCTCCGACGTTGCCGCTGGTGTTCACTTCAAACACTCTAATCGGCGCGGTGACCTTCTCAGCAACACCAGCGACCGCTGCCGCGCTGACCGGCAACCTACCGACCGGCATCACAGCGACCACGACGACCAGCGGTTCGACGGTCACGGTCACATTGACCGGCACACCGACGGTGGCAGGGCAGACCTGGGACGCGAGTTACAACTTCACGAACGCTTGCGCAGGCGGCGAGGCGGCGAGCGCAAGCATCAATTTGGGCAGCGGCACGGTCATCAATGATTTCCCGTGGTTCCTGCGCACCTCGACCTTCGCTCATCGCGCTGTTGCTTTCGGCAACGGGGTCTGGGTCGCGTCTCAGGCGATGGGCACGACCTCGACGAACGCCGCGATCAACACATCGACGGACGGTGTGACCTGGACCGCTCCTGCGAGTTCGACCGCCAGCGAGACCACAAACGAAGTCGAGTTTGCGAACGGGTTGTTCGTGCATGTCGGCGAGGCCGGTCGTGTGACGACCTCGACGGACGGTGTGACCTGGACCCAGCGTGCGCAGCTTTCTGGAAGTACCCCCAGACTGCGGGCGGTGCATTTCGACAATGGTCTGTGGGTTGCAGTCGGCGGCAATGGCACTACGTCACAGAGCATTTTGACCTCAACCAACGGCACCACCTGGACAACGCAAAACTCGACGACCACAGAAGTTTTCCAGGACGTGTTTTTTGCAAACGGTCTGTGGACTGCGGTTGGTACATTCAAGACCATCTGGACCTCGCCCGATGGTGTGACCTGGACGAGCAGATCCAATCCCGGCACGTCCCTGATGGTCTACAACGCTGTGCGCTACGGCAACGGGTTGTGGGTTGCTGTTGGGTCCAGCGGCGCGATCCTGACCTCGCCGGATGGCGTTACCTGGACGCTGCGCACCAGCGGCACGACACAGCAGTTCAACGACGTGCGGTTCGCGAACAACACCTGGGTCGCGGTCGGCAACAACGGTATTATCAGGACTTCGACAGACGGCATCACATGGGTCGACGGGTCTGTCGGAGCGACCCCGCTGGTCAACTGGACCAATGTCGAGTACGGTGACGGCAAGTGGGTCATTGGTTCCGGCCTCGATGGGTTGATCTACTCATCGGCGACTGCCGCTGCCGGGTCGTGGATCAACCGCACTCCGACAGGCTCGACCGGCTCAGTCAACGATTTGCTTTACGCCAATGGCAAATGGGTTGCGGTTGGCGACAAGATTTCCACCACCCGATAGGACACCACCATGTCTGATCTCTCTACTCTGTTTCCTTCCCCTCGAACCGTCACGATCTCTGGCGTCGAGTTCCGCGTGCGGGAGTTTGTCGCGGGCGAGTTCCCCTTGGTCGCGGCTCTCGGCTCGCGTGCGATCGACTTCGACGCGATGGGCATCGGCATGCTGCTTGAGACAGAGAGCGACCGGGTGTTCGCGCTGGTCGCATCGGTCACCGGGCGCAAGGTCGATGAGATCAAGCAGCTTCCCATCAGCGTCCTGGTCGATCTGATCGCGGCGATCGTCGAGGAGAACGTGGATTTTTTCGTGCGCCGCCTGCCCACAGCGGTCAGGCAGCTTCAGGAGAGAATGACTGGTTTGACGCAGTCCAATGCCTCGTCAGCGCAGGCCACAGCCTGAGCGACGTGCGTGGCTACACCCTGAAACAGATCCAAGGGTTCCTGAACGCGGTCGGACGACTTGAGGCAGAGAGATGGCGACTAACATCCCCGGCGCAAAAGTAGAGTTCACTGCAGATGTATCTGCAGTGACTCAAGCGACCCAGCAAGTCGTCAACCAACTGAATAATGTGCAACAAGCCTCGCAGGCTACTGCACAAGCTCTTAGTGTTCTCGAAGCTAGAACTAGGTGGAGAGAAGCCCGTCTTAGGCTTCAGGAACTCACTACCGAGATGCAGAGGTTCCGTGATGCGGCGGTCCAATCTGGTCGGGCGGTTGATAAAACCCTTGAGGACAACCTAAAAAAAGCGATCTCCAGTCAGAAGACTCTGCTTCAGGAAGCCCGGACTGAAATCCAACGAGCCCAAGTTGCACAAGCCAGAGCGGTTGCAACTGCAGTTGCAGCGGCTCCAACCCAAGCGCAGGCGGGCGTCCCGGGAGCTACCCAAGCAGCAACACAAGGGATTCAAAAGCAGACTCGGGATGCTCGAGAGTTATCCTACCAGCTTCAACAGATCAATTTCCAGATCACCGATATTGTTACCGGTCTTGCGACTGGGCAGTCCCCGCTCACAGTTCTGTTGCAGCAAGGTGGGCAGCTCAAAGACATGTTCGGGGGCGTCGGCGGCGCAATCAGGGCGTTAGGGCAGGGGCTCGCGGCGTTGATCAGTCCATTGTCGGTCATCGCTGTTGCTCTAGGCGGTGTCGGCCTTGCGGCTTTCCAGGGTCGGAAAGAGACCCTGGCGCTGGCTCTGGCCCTGAACTCGACTGATGGTGCGGCTGGAGTCACCAAGGACGGTCTTGACCAGATCGCTCGCAGCGCGGCGCAAACAGTCGGCACCGTCGGATCTGCGTCCAAAGCTCTCACCATTCTCGCTAACTCCGCAGTGGTGACTGGCGATTCGATGGAACAGATCGTCATCGCCGCGCAGAAGCTCGAGAAGGTCGGTGGTCCCGCGGTCGAAGAGACCCTGCAGTTGTTTATCCAACTCGGACAAACACCTGTCGATTCGGCTCTTCGGCTCAACAAATCGCTCAACTTCTTGACCGAATCTATCTTTAAGCAGATCAAGGCTCTTGAGGCCCAAGGAGACAGGCAAGGCGCGGCTCGAGTCGCACAGGACGCGCTCGCTCGTGCGGTCAATCAACGGACCAAGGAACAAGAGCAGAACCTTGGGCTGCTTGAGAAAGCCTACCGCGGCGTCACAGACGGGGCTAAAAAGTTCTGGGATCAGTTGAAAGAGATCGGTCGCGACACCACAACGGTCGACCGGATCAAACAGCTGGAAGCAGCGATCACGCAGATCAACACTCGACTCGCGGAGAACCCCCAGGCCGGTGGTGCGATCGTTGAGCGGTACAGGACTGAAGTGGCGAGGCTGCAAGCGGAACTCGCTCGGCTTCGTTCGGAGTTGGAATCGGAAGAAGAAGAGGCAGGGCGGCGGGCGCTCGCGCAACAAGCCGAGCAGCGCCGAATCGCTCGGGCCGCGCTCGGAACCCAGACAGGCGCGTCTCAAGCCACGCTCGAAGCGAGCACTGCTGCGATCAAGGCTTCGATCGAAGACCAGCGGGCAGAACTCGACATTGGATACGAGCGCAACCTCGTCAGCCTGCAGAACTACTTCGATCGCAGGCAGGACTTGGTCCGACAGGAAGCTGCAGCCGAGGCTCAGGTTCTGGAGCAACAGGCCAGCGACCTGCGTGACAGGCTGGCTCGAGGGGTCCCGGTCGAGCAGGAAGACGCAACACTCGCCCAGCTGGTTGGGATCGAGAGTCGACTGACCACGCTGCGGGCGAAGAGCGCACTGGATCTCAAGAGGCTCGCTGAAGACCGCCGCAAGGCCGAGCGCGATGCAGACCAGTCGCTGCAGAACGCGCTTGCGACTGCGCAGAATATTCAGAACCTTTCTGCCGCTCAGAATGCCGCGCAGATCGACGCGATCGAGGACGCCAACAGGCGCGGCATCACATCGCTTGAGACCTATTTCCGGCTGCGCAAAGAGTTCCTCGACCAGGACTTTGCGGACGAGCGTCAAGTTGCAGAAGCGCGGCTGGCCCTCGCAAGGCGCGTGCAGCAGCAAGCAGGGCCGGAGAACCGGGCGCAGGCGACCCGTGATGTCAGAGAAGCTGAGTTCCAGCTTGCAGCCCTCCAAGCTCGCAACGCACAGCGACAGGCCGCGCTGGAGCGCGACCGTAGGGACGCCAGCGAGGCAGACAAGAAACTGACCGCAGAGCGCATCCTGCAGCTCCAGGAGCTCACAGGCGAAGAGACCTCTGCCCTGGCTGTCGAGCAGCGCCGGTTGCTGCTCCTCGAGCAGTACCGTGTCGAGCTTGAGCGTGTGCGTCAGACTGACATTCAGCGTGCGTTGACTCTGGAGCGGATCATTTCGATCCAGGAGGGCGAACAGCGACTTGCTGCCGAGCGAACCAAGTTCTCCCGAGAGGCGAACAAGTTCGACGAGGAACGGGCACAGATCGACTTCGCTCGAGCGCAAGGGCTGATCACTGAGTCCGAGTACCAGCGGCAGGTTTATGACCTCACGCGCAAGCGGGCGCGGGTCGAACTCGATCTGTATTCTCGGCTCCGGGATGAACTCGGCGGCAACCTGACCGAAGAGAGCCGCCAGCAGCTCGACCAGTACATCGCGAATGCCAAGCGCGGCCTCGCCTCGCTGACTCCGGCAGCGGTGCAACTGAACAACGCCCTGCAGCAAGGCTTCGCGACCGCGATCCAGGGGCTCCTGGACGGGACGTCGAAGGTCAAGGACGCCTTCAAGTCGCTCGCTCAGTCTGTCGCTGCCGCCTTCACCCAGATCATCAGCCAGAACATCGCTGCGAGCATCCTGCGGGGGCTCGGCGGGAGCGCGTTCGGCGCGGGCATTGGAAAGATCTTCGGCTTCGCAGATGGCGGCATGGTGCGTGGTCCTGGCAGCGGCACCAGCGACAGCATCCCCGCTCGGTTGTCGAACGGCGAATTTGTGCAGCCAGCACGCACGGTTTCCTTCTACGGCGCTGAATTCATGGAAGCGTTGAGGCGGCTCCAGGTGCCGCGACTGGGTCTTGCGACGGGCGGGCGGGGCTACGCCTCCGGTGGGTTGGTGGGCTCGTCGAACAGCGCAGCCGCGCCCGCTCGATCGCAGGACATCCCAGTGCAAGTCAACATCCAGAACAGCGGGACCGGCAAGACAGCCCAGTCAGAAGCCCGGTTCGACGGCAAGGGTCTGGTGGTCAGCGTGCTGCTCGATGACATCCGCAGCAACGGTCCAATCTATCAGGGCATAACAAACGCGAATAGGCTCCGGCGATGATCAGCACCCTCCCAGACTACGCAACCATCCTGCTCGAGGGCTACCGCGAGCGGGTCGTGCCTGCGCTGCTGCGCAGCGAGTTCGAGGACGGCTATGTGCGCCAGGACGCGCCGATCAGCCGCCGCCGGGTCGAACGCGATGTCCGCATCCGACTGTGCGGGCTGGAAGCTCTGCAGCAGTTCAAGTGCTGGCTGAGAGACGATCTGCGCAACGGCGCGGCGTGGTGGACGATGTATGACCCTGTGGAACAGAAAGACGTGCGCTGCAGGTTCGTGGGCGGCGATCTGACCTTCACTACGCCGCGACAAGTGTTCGCGAGCGGAGTCGGGATATGGTTTGCTGAAGGTGTGATCGAGAGCTGGTACTGACATGGCGTACACCACCAACGCTAAGACTCAATTCCGGCTACTCTCGCCGACCCAGACATGGGTCATGTTGCTCGAGGTCAGCCACTCTGCGCTGCCGCAGCCGCTGCGGTTCGTCGTTGACACGCAGTCGCTCGAAAGCCAGGGCAATCGGTATCAGGCGATCTCGGCTTCTCTGGAACTGCCGCCGCAGCAGGAAAACCAACTCCCCCAGGCTCGACTGGTGTTGGACAATGTGTCGCGTCCGTTCGTTCGGATCGTCGAAGACACCTACGGTCTGCGCGGCGCAAGGGTGAAGCTGATCCAGGTGTTTCGCGAGACTCCGAATGTCTGGGAAGCGGAGATCACCCTAAGTGCCGGTAATATAGCGATCACACCGCTGCAATTCAGTTGCGCATTGACCTTCGACAACATCCTCGATAGGCCGGGGACGCCGCTGACCTACAGACCCTCCACCAAACCGGGACTGTTCTGATGAGTTGGGCCACCAAGTACGTTGGGAAAGAGTTCGCCTCCTGCATCCATCTGGTGCAGTACGTCACTGCACGCGAGTTCGGAATCGAGAAAGACCTGCCGGACATCGAGAACCACGCAGCGTTGATGGAGCGTCGCCGGGAGTGGGCGCAGCGAGTGCCGCCGGGGGTGCCCCTGCGGGATGGTCTGGTCGTGTTGATGCGGCCAGACTCGCCGCTGCTGCACGCCGGTCTGCTTTGCCTCGATACGCCAGAACCGACGCTGCTTCACACCGCGCACAAGCCTGGGAGCGCGGTGCTGCAACCGATGCGCATCGTGCGGCGAGTGATGAAGATCGAAGGGATCTACGAGGTGCTCGCTTGATCATCGTTCACTATTACCCTAACCCGTTGACCGGCGAGGGTCGGATCACGCGGTCGGTCGTGAGCCTGGAGCCGACCTGTTACGGGCAACTGGCACGGCTGATGGGTGTCCAGCACGACGTGTCGATCGTCGCCAACGGGCTGACGGTCGACCCAGCAGATCCGGTCGAGGCCCGAGTGGTGACGCTGCACCGCAAGGTCGAAGACCCGGTAAGTGCTCTGGCCTTCTTCTTCGTTGACGCCGGTCTGTTCTTCGGCTTTGAGCTCGCTGCCGCGACATTCATTGTGCAGGCAGGCGCGGCGCTTGCGCTGAACTTCGCGGTCAACGCGATCTTTAAGCCCGATCAAAGTGATCTGGGGAAGATCGACGACACGCCCAACGCTTACAGCGTCAGCGCGGCCAGCAACAGCGTCCGGGCCTACGGCGGTCTGCCTGTCCCGATGGGCTACCTGCGGATGACGCCCGACGTTGACGCCCGCCCCTGGACTCAGTTCGTCAACGACCCGGAAAACATCCGCGAGCAGACCTACATCGAGACGGTCACAAAGCCCTACACCGCAGCGAAAGAAGAGGTTGACAGCGACGGATCAACCTATTGGGCTGACACTGGCATCGCCGCGTTTCAGCCGTACCCGACGAACGGTCCCCAATATGGGCTTACGTTGAACTGGTACTTGTTCAGCGGCTCGAACATCTACAGGACCCGCAGCTTCTGCTTCATCAACCAGACAGCCGTGTCCTACGTCGACCTGTACTACAACACGACGACCGGGTTGTATACGACCAACATATCAACGCCGACCTGGGTCGACTTCACCACGGCGACGACCTACAGCTACGAGACCACGATCACAGGCCAGATCCCTGAGACCACTGTTCAGCTCAACCAGTTCTTCAACTTCGGCCTGGGCGACCTGACGGTCACCGACGTGCGGCTCGGGCAAGTGCCGATCACGAGCTACAAGGGTGTGGTCTCTCGGCTCGCTGCGTTCGAGCAGAACCGCACGGTCTTCTCTGGCGCACCGACGCCTGAGTTCCCGCCCTACACCGCACTAGACAGCGCGTGGCGGCAGAACGTGATCTCGGTCGATGGTGGAGAGCTCCGGCAGAACGCGAATGTGACCGACACAGGTTTCGTGACTCGGTCGAGCTACACGAACGATGTCGAGTTTATCCAGGTCGATCTTTCGGGCCAGCTCTGGTACAGCGGAAATGGCGGACCAGAGCTCGCGACCTGCAACTTCGAGATCCAGTATCGCCCTGTCGCCGGGGTATGGGTAACACCACCCGGCGTGCCAGCGACGATCACGATCTCGAACGCGGACAACTTCCCGATTCGCCGCACATTCGGATGGGCGACGACAACCGGCCAGCGTTACGAGGTGCGTGTCCGCAAGGTCACGACCGACAGCGACGATGCCCGCCTCACACAGGACTTTGAGTTCACGCAGGTCAAGTTTTTCAGACCCGACTACGACGCGGCGGCGGCGGCGACCGAGGCTGTCGACCGGGGCGCGGCGCAGACCCGTTACGGCATCAGTGTCCGAGCGGGCGGCCAGATCAACGGGACAATCTCCGATTTGAACGCGATCGTGTCGGCAAAGTGTTGGGTCTGGACTGGCGGCGGCACACCGACTGCCGCGCCACCGAGCGCCGGGTGGTCCTGGCAGGCTACCGAGAACCCGGCGTGGTGGTACCTCTATTGGACGATGGGCATCTTCCGCCACCGGGCAGCGGCTGCAGGCCACCCGCTCAACGGTCTCGGCTGGATGGTCGGCACCGATCTCGCTGACGGCACCCGGCTCGCTGGATGCGGCGTCGAGTGGGCACGGATCGATGTGGAGTCGATCGCAACTTGGGCGACCTTCTGCACGACCTCGAATCTGACCTTCAGCGCGGTGGTCACCGAGCAATCGAGCGCGTTCGACATCCTCACCAAGATCGCACGGATCGGGCGCGGATCGCCGTCCTGGCACACCGGCAAGCTCGGCGTGATCTGGGAGGACCCCGCAGCGCAGCCAGTCGCTTCTTTCGGCATGCCGTCGATTCTCGCAGGGTCTTTTACCGTCAACTACCTCGGCGAGAACGTGCCCGAGGAGATCGTGTTGTCCTATACCGACCCCGATTCTGACTGGCAAGAGCGGGAGGTCCGGCAGACCGTGCCGGGGTTCATCCTGCCCAACAACGAGCTGCAGATCCGGCTTTGGGGCTGCAAGAGCAAAGCCCAGGCGACCCGTGAGGCACGCATCTTGGCTGCACGGCAGTTCTTCCAGCGACGCCGCGTGTCGTTCCAGGCCGCGCAGGAAGGGCTTCTGATCCGTCGGGGAGACATCATCCTCATCACGCATGATCTGACCAACTGGGCGGGCTCCTCGAGGCTCGCAGACGGCTCTGCGGGCACCTTCGTGCGGCTGGTGCGGCGGCTTGAGCCGATGGGCGCGACCGCAGTGTTCGTGCGCATCGTCAACCCCGACGGCACAGAACAGACAGGCACGGCGACAATCGTCGAGGGCACGCACGAACTTACGGTGACCGGCGTCAACATCGACTTTGCCGCGTTCCCTGACGCCGTGCCCGAGGACTGGGTCTGCTATGTCGGGCCAGAGGCAACACCCGGCAAGAAGTTCCGCGTCACATCTGTCGAGCCTGCTGACGGGCGCACCGTGTCGATCACCGCTGCAGACGAGCGCCCAGAGATGTGGTCGTTCGAGTATGCGGGCGGTGTTGGGCCTATCGGGCCTGTCCCGGATGCTTGGCCTCCGGACGAATCAGATCTCGGAGACTCGGGCGAGAGGCTGGTCGCCCGCATACAAGGGCTCGCGGTCACCGAAAAAAACTGTGAGTCTGGGTGGCACCTAGTCGAGTGGGAGTGCGTCAACGCCCGTGGGGGCATCGTGACGATCCAGCCGCCCGGTAGAGCCGCCGGTTCCTACAACGTACTCGGCGAGCAACTGCTGCTGCAAGGCCCGATCACCAACGGCACGATCTTCTCTGTTGCACCGCTGCTGGACATCCCGGCAGTTGGATCAATTTCTGACACCTTCACCTACCAAGGATAGACATGGACGACATGCAACCGCGCCCGAGCATTCGGGAACTTAAGATCCAGGCCAAAATTGAGCTCGACAAGCTGCAGGCCCAGGCTTCGGCCAAGGACGTCGCAGGCAAGGCGATCGGGCGGCAAGGACTGTTCTACATCACGCTGATCGTCGTGCTCGGCGTAGGCGCGAGCGTCGTGCTCGAGAACGAGAAGATCGCAGCGGTGATGGGGCTGTTGGGTGCGTCGCTGACCGCGCTGATCAGCATGCTGAACGGCATCGCTGGCACCGCGCCCAAGCAAGAGAAGCCGGAATTCAAGATCATCGAGACCTTGATCGAACGGATCTCGGAGCGTGAGCAACCGATGAATGTTGACGTTGGCCCTGACGGGCGTGTCACGGTCTCGAAGGGTAGTGATCATTCCGTGCTGCGCCCAACTCAGCGTGGCTCGGACATCAAAGCAGGAGGGACTGACTGATGTTGCTCGATCTACTCAAGACTGTAGCGCCGGGGCTGGCAACAGCCGTCGGTGGCCCAATGGCTGGCATGGCTGTTAAGGCGATCGCCGACAAGCTCGGCTGCGCACCCGACCAAGAAAGCGTCGCGGCTGCGATCCAGTCCGATCCGGCGGCGGCTATGAAGTTGGCCGAGATAGATCTGCGCCAGTTCGAGCTTGAGAACGAAGATCGCGCCAACGCCCGGGCGATGCAGATCGAGGCGCTGAAACAGGACAGTTGGTTCGCGAAGAACTTCATCTACCTGTTCACCGCTGCGTGGAGCATCTTCGCCGCGACCTACTTCGCCTTTGTCACCTTCGGAGAAGTCCCTCAAAGCGGCACGCGGTTCGCGGACACTATCCTGGGCGTGTTGATTGGAACGGTGATGACGGGTTTTTTCAACTTCTTCTTCGGCTCTTCAAAGTCGTCGAAGGACAAGACTGACGCACTTGTGAAAGGAATGAAATGAAAGAGAATTGGAGCGCGGCTTTCGACCACATGCTCGAGTCCGAGGGCGGGTTTGTAGACGATCCCCTCGATCGGGGCGGAACCACTATGCTAGGCGTAACGCAAAAAACTTGGGAAGATTGGCTCAAACGCCCGGTCACAAAAGACGAGATGCGGGCGCTCACAAAAGAGCAGGTGGAACCTCTATATAAGACGCGCTACTGGGACGCAATAAAAGGCGACCAACTGCCCGACGGTGTCGACTATCTCGTGTTCGACTTCGCGGTGAACGCTGGCCCTGGCAGGGCTGCCAAGTTCCTGCAGAAAGCTGTCGGGGCGAACCCCGACGGCGCGATTGGCCCTGCAACGCTGGCGGCTGTCGCCGCGAAGAATCCGCTCGAGGTGATCGAGATGTTCAGCACTGTCAAGTCCGAGTTCTATCACGGTCTCGTCGAAAGCGATGCCACGCAACAGCGGTTCCTCCAAGGCTGGCTGAACCGCGTCGCATCGGTCAAGCAGCACGCGACGGAACTGACCGCTTAACCTTGCCGCGACGAAACCCGGCGGGCATGGGTGCGCCGGGTTTTAACTGACGGTTTGCTGTTCCGTTGGTGACCCAGACGCTTCCGCGTGTACGATCGCCGACTGCAGCCCGAGCCTCAGGCGACGACATATGCTGCCGCGCCTGTTCGCTCAAGCGAGCACGAGCCTCGGGGTTGGCATGGGATTGCCGCATCTGTTCGCTCCGGCGAGCGCGAGCCTCGGGAGATAACCATTGTTGCCGCACCTTCTCGCTCTGGCGAGCGCGAGCCTCGGGGTCAGCCCAGTATTGCCGCGACTGTTCGCTCCGGCTAGCGCGAGCCTCGGGGTCATCCCAGTATTGCCGCACCTTCTCGCTCTGGCGAGCGCGAGCCTCAGGCGACGACATCCGCTGCCGCATCTGTTCGCTCAAGCGAGCACGAGCCTCGGGGTCGTCCCAGTATTGCCGCGACTGTTCGGCAGCAAGAGCACGAGCCTCGGGGTTGGCATAGTATTGCCGCGACTGTTCGCTCAAGCGAGCACGAGTCTCTTCGCTGTGCACCATGCCCGAGGGACCTTCGCCGCCGTCGGTCATGTTCACCAGTTTATACCCCATGTCCCTAAAACACTCGATCAACAGTTTCTCATGTTCGAAGGCCTCATCTTCCGTGGGCCAATGTGACAAGATCTCAGCGGTAAAGCCGTGCTTCGCTACGACATTACGCCAGTAGCGATTGCGACTTCTGGTGTCCTGGTGCCGGTTACCCTGACCTTTGCCGATATAGAACACGACACCGTCATCGGCTCGCTTATGGATGTAGGTGTAGAATTTCATTTCTGGATCTCCTGGAAGTAGCGGGAAAAACGGTCCCGGTCGACCATCCAGAACCGGTTCTCCGCGTCGCACCAGACCTGGACAAAATCAGCAGTAACGTCGATTATTATCACGACCACGCCGGTGGTGGTGTGCCGGTAATCGGCGTCTAATTTGATAGCCCTCACTTGATAAGTCTCCCCTTTGGATTTGCCCATTCCTCGGGCGCGGCCACACAATCGGTCGGCATCTCGTAGGTCTCGAATTTGTGACCGCAGTCATTACATTTCTTTTTTCTCCAGACCCAGTTGAAGCGAGTGTCGCGTCGGGTCGCGGTCGTGCGGGTGTTCCAAGTCCCGCAGTCCGGGCACATGCTCATGTGTTCTTCTCCTTAAGTTTTGCTTCAGCCCACAACGCACCACCCGCGAAATGCACGAACGCAGCCGGGTCGTGGTTCATTGATGCCCATGCTGCTTGGATCTCTTCGTCGGTCAGCTCTTGCCATTGGCGCGGAGCGGTGTAGAGGGGGTGTCTTTCAATTGCGTAAGGTGGTGGCTCGGATGCTGTAACCACCCAACTGTCCCACTCGTTATTGACGCGTTCTTTCCATCTCCACGCCACCGGCTCCTGCTTCATTGCTTCGATTGTCATTTCTTGTTCTCCAAGATCACACGCTGGCCAGGATCGAGCCAGACGTTGAGCACGAACTGCTGCCGCAGCAGCGTGTTGCTGGTGTGAGCCGCTAACACAGTTCCTCTTTGAGTCACTGGAGACTCATAGCTCTCGATCACTTTGCGAAGAGCTTCTGCGGCTTCGGCCCGCACGACCTTCACTCCACGACGGCGTGACTCGTCGGTCTGGGGGTCGATGGCCTCAAGGGCTTGTTTCAATACTTCTAACATCAGGGCCCCCATTTGTTGTCGGAAAAGAGGGCCCCCTCATGTTGAGCTAGTCGCAGACTCAGTACCCGAGCGAAGGCGAAGGCATCATGAACCTGTGACTCTGTAAGCTCGAGATGTTTAGAGACATCATTCATAACGACCTTGACCACGTTATTGAACAGAGTCAATTTCTCTTCGACTGGGAGTGTCTGATCGAGGGCTATCACAGTGACTGCGGCCATTGAATGGGCGAGCATCGCAAAGGTTTGAACCTCTCGACTGTTCTTCGAGAAGAAACTCTCGAACAAATCTGCGATGTCATCGAGTGCTTCTTGACGATTAGTCATGTTTATCCCCGTGTTGGGAATGGGCATGAACCCAGATTCGGCGAGACAGGACCACGATCTCGGTCGCAGCCTCTTTGGCTCCTGTCCAATCTCGATTAGTCAAACAGGCAGATAGTGTGGCTAAGGCTTTATCAGCTGCGATTGTGTCCTGCGACCAGTCGTAATGCTGATTGGGGGTCGGGTCATACATCTTTATCTCCAAAGAAAATGAATTCGCGGTTCGATTCTTGCCACCACTGAATGGCCTCATGGTGAGGATAGAGGGACCGACAAACGATTCGTTTGCAAGAGGTCCCCAGGAGTAACTTAACACAAGACAAACAGGGTGTAGTCGTGATGTAAGCAGTTTCCACAGACCAAGGATCCGACAAAAGGATGATCGCATTCTGTTCAGCATGGATCGCTTCACATTTATCGAGCCCTTGACCCGAGGGGAACTTGGCTCCGGGGCATGGGCATCCTTCGGAACAATGAGGTCGACCAGCAGCGACCCCGTTGTATCCCATAGAAAGCACTCGACCCCGAGAATCCACTAATATACAACCGACCTGCCTGCGAATGCAAGTGCCACGTTCCGCAATCAATTCGGCCATTCGAAGGTAGATATCATCCCTGGTTGGTCTCACGTTCTACTCCGAAGAGTGTAGACGCCCCGATCAACCCGTTCGACCATCCCCTCTGTGATCATTTCGGACAACCGAGTCGAGATCGTGTCTTGGTAGTAAATGAAATCTTTCAGTTTCTGTTCTTGGGTCTTTCGATCCAAAAGCACCAGAGAGAATTCAGCCAAGTCTCGAAGAGTCGATCGACCGTTGAGATACAGGCATGTGACGATTGCGCTTTTTTGAAGCAGTCCTATGTTTCCGAGTCGCATGTTAGTCCTTTGGAGTTGCGGATATGGCAGGAGTCTTTCAACCAACAGGCTTGGCAGGCCGCTTCCTGATCAGCATATCCAGATGTAGAACAGAAGTCCAGTTTCGCTTGTGATACCATCGGATTGGGTTTAAGAATTCGACCCCCCTCGGTTTGGAAAGGACGTCCCTCGATATGAGCCTTCACTTGTCCAGCAACGAAAGTACAGAACTGAAGGGGCATGGCCTTTCCGGTTTGTTTGATTCCCCTTTGACCGTCTGAATCATAGGGTTCCCATATTTTACGATAAGGTCCCTCGGGATCTGAATAAAAAATGAAGGTGTCAGGGAAGCCTTGGATTCGGGCCCGTTCCCGCACAGTCAAAGGTAATCTACGAATGGGATGAATTGGGTCATACCCCCCGGACAATACAGGGCATGGTCCGTCCCATCGAGGATTTGTGGTTCCGGGCCGGACTTTCCTCTCTCCTTCCGGGCTGTAATAGTGAACATTCCCCCGGAGTTCGGCGGCTGCGATCTCCTGAAGTTCTTTCCATTTCAGCCGATCTCCGTAGAATCGAAGGTTCACATACCTTCCCGGGGCTCGTTCGAGGTCAACAGTCGCATGGTTCGGAACCGTGCCCTGTCCCGAAGAGTCTATCAGGTCTGCGATCATGCTTTGAATCGAGAGTTGATGAGTTTTTTCGTCAGGTCGGAATACAAACCTCTCAGATTTCAAAGCTCCCACGACGAACATTCGATTTCTTTGCTTCTGGATGTTTCCGTATCCGTAGTTCGAGACCCATTCTGGGAACAGGTCATAGTCGGGCAGGAGTCGAACATAGTCTTCCATCGGAAAAGGACCGAAGGAAGCAGGCAGGTCATCCATCAAAAAGAATCGAGGGCGCAAGATCCCGATCATCCGAATGAACATCGGAATATCACTGACATCAGAACCCCGAGTCGCTTGGTATTCGCCAGATCCTAAAGTTACGGAATGAGAAAGTGTACTGAACCTACCACATTCCGGGTGTCCCGCCAAGAAATCAATCTGCTGCGGAATCAAGTCTTTCGGAGTGTCATTCAACCCACGGGACATATAGGCCCCGGGAAAGTTCTCTAGGAAAGTACTCTTCGCTTTCGGATCAGACCTATATCTATAATAATCGCGCCACTCTAAGTTCCCTATAACATTGAACCCGAGCTCTTGGGCCCCGTACAACATTGACCCAACACCACTCGTGAACCCAAAAGCAACTAAGCCCGAGTTCTTGGGAGACCCGACGGGTTCTTGGAAGACAGGTTGGGTCCTGTATTTCAGACCCTTAGGGTCGTCCAACAACCCAAACCGTTCCTCGTCAGAGTTAGCTTTACGATGAATCCATCCACCAGACTTAGGCATTTGATCTTCCTCGAGGTTTCGACACTTTCGGGGCGGTCAAAGAACCTAAGACCGAGTCCCTCGGAGCAGCGACCTTGAACCCCGCATAGGGGACAGGGCCGAGAGGTTGGTTAAAGAAGACCCGCTTCTCTAATGAATCGGGGTCATGGAACGCATAAGGATTCTCGGCTTTGATCATCTGAATCATTGCATCGAGATCCTCGATCGTTGCATAGAGCCCAAGTCGACCAGATGGACCACCTAAGTCACGCAGGGATTTTTGTTGGTCTGCAGTCAAGAAGTGTGCTACAGTCATGCCTTACTCCCGGTTAGAATTGCTTTGATCCGTTGTTCCGGACCGACCCAGCCTTCAGGTTTGATTGCATCGGCTACGCCTTCGACAGCCCGCGATTCTTTGGTTCCGCGCTTCTTCTCGAAGTTCGCATCCATCACCGCATTGAAGCACGCTTCTGCCTGTTCTTCGGTCAACCCTAAGCGAGCCAGACCTCCAAGGGCGAAGATCACCGTGTCGACCAAAGCATCGACTTGATCGACCAACTTGTCGGCGACCTCGAGCTCACCCGCTTCTTCTTGGATTGCTCCGACTAACCAGGCCTGTTCACCATAGTGAAAGGGCTTGAGAGACCTATCACCGATCTTAACGACCGACTTATTGAACTCGTAGACTCGAGACAGCATTTCTAAACTCCTGGACAAGTTGAACACGATGTTGAAGTTGATTCTGAAGCACTGCAGCGGACTTCAAAGGATGCTTATTCCGCTGAATGATCTTCTCCGGGACTAGCCCTGTTGCGGCGATTTTCAATTCCTGCTTCTGGGTTCTATATCCCCAAGGGATCGATAGAGCCATAGCGACGATCGTAGGAGCTAGGAAGGGTGATCTGAGTTCGATCGTCTCCCTCATCATCACTCGATCGAGTCGAGGAAGATGGTAGTAAGGGAGCTCGCAGAAGACGTCGGACTTTTGACTGTCGTACTCTTGGGCCCGGGAATACCCCCCGAAGAGTTCATCAGCCCCGTCTCCAGTTAAGCAAACATGGTAGCCAGCCTCCTTGACCGCTCTCGCCAACTGGATCTGAGGTAACAGTGACCCTAGGTCCAAAGGGGCCTGCATGATCGAGACCGCTTCGGATAGAGAGACCTCGGATACAGGCAGGGTCCGGACTCCGGGAGGAAGGAACTCGGATTCACCGTTCTCGACAGAGAAGCAAGCGACCTTCTGGCCGAGTGACTTCAAGGTGTAGTAGATGATCGAAGAATCAAGCCCGCCCGAGAGCAATAGAGCCACAGGACGATCGCTGATTAGCCGGTTCGAAACTGAATCAGTAATCGCTCTGTCGAGGTCATAGAACCGAGGGACCTCGTCCCAGTTCCAGTAGGTCCGAAGGTTTGATTTTCCGCCTTTCAGAGTCAATGCCGCACCTGGAGGAAGTTGGTAGATCCCTTTGAACCCGGTCCGACCGGAATAGTCGTACCCGAACTTGATGCAATTCGACAGGTAGATCTCGTCTAACTCGGGGGCAGGCGCGAGTTCGAACATCGGGAAGATCTCGGAACAGATGATTTGATGTTCAGGCCACCAGTACAGAGGCTTGATCGACAGGTGGTCGGTCATAGCAACGACTTCACGGGATTGCTTGACATGTACAACTGACCAGAACCCATCTGCTCCGTGGAACCCTTCATAGTCTTCCGACTTCAACAGTTCGATCAGATAGGGTTGTTCCCCGATTCCGTTGTGGTTGAAGAACTCCCCAACGAAGGCTACTGAGTCGAAGTTCGGAAGGTCGAAGGGTTGATCTCCCTCCTCGGAGAGGTCTTGAATCGCGAGTCGGGTGTGCCCCAGCCACCACCCGTTCTTGATTAGTAACTTTGAGGACAAACCGCGGTAGCTCATCTTGTCAAGGGCCCGGGTTACTGCATCCGACTTGAACTTCGTTGGGGCAAGGATCAACCCGCACATGTTAGGCGCTCGACGAGTTTATGGACCGGCATCTGGGTCCAAGCATACATGATCACGGTGACGCCGCTCTTTGAGAGAAGGTCCATCGTGATGTCGTAGTCCTGAACGACTGCCCGGTATTGCTTCAGGACCTCTTCGAGATGCTGAGACGGTTTGTGTGGCTTCTTCGACCGATCAATCGCCTTGAACATGTCGGACATTTGAGGAAGCCGGCAGTAGACCACGATGGGGTCAAACCGTTTCAACCGATCATGAAGTTGAAATTCCGGAATGAAGGACCGACGAACTGACACTCGGGAATAGATCGGTTCCGAGATATGCGGAACCCGATCTATCACATGGGTATCGAACTTCTGCTCGACTTCATCGAGTTTATCCTCCAAGATCAACTTGTTGACCGGAGGTCCACCGCTATGGAACACTTCGCGATTCAGGCTTCGGGCCAAGGAAGCAGCGAGGGTTGATTTTCCCGCGCCGTCCGGGCCTTCAAGAATGACTGGTCTTTCCAATTGCATATCTCCTGACTAGGTTGAGGACATTTGATTGCACAGTTTCTTTCGAATCCAAGACTTCCAAGAGGAGTTCGTCGACAGTCTCCTTCGCGACGAGGAAATGAAACACGACTGGATGTTGCTGTCCCTGCCTGTCGATACGGGCCATTGTCTGTGCCATATATTCGTATGAAAAAGAAGCAGAGAAGATGATCATCGTGTGAGAGCCTTGTTGGAGGTTCAATCCATGGCCTCCTGACTGAGGATGAAGGAAGAGAAGAGGTATTTTACCAGAATTCCAGTCGGGTAACAAGTGCGTTTCTAAATTTTTGCCTTGGGGAAAGGCTTTCTTCAGAGCAGCAAGTTCATGAAGGAACTGGTAGACCAGTACAACCGGGGATCCAGTCTCTTCGAGGATCGACTCTACCGCTTTGATCTTTTCTGTATGGATAGCGGTAGCAACTTGGTTGTCGTCATACACGAAGCCACTTGCGACCTGTCGCAATTTCATCAGGCCAGCAGCCGCAGAGGCCACAGTGACTGTGGTCTGGAGGAGTTGAGCAAAGGCTCGCTTTTCGATGTCTTTGTAAACCTTCTTTGCTGGTGCAGGCAGGTCGATCGAGACAATGTTACGGATCACTTCACGCGGAGGAAGGTTCCCAGCGGCTTCGACCCGAAAGATCAAGTCACTGATCTTCGATGTGATCTGGTTAAGTGTTCCTTCACGCGGCTTGTACGAATAGCCCATGTAGTCTGAGGGTTCAAAGTACCTGTCCCGGAACCGCGAGAAAGAGGTCTCGAGTCTTTCCCCTTGGTCGAGGATGAAGATCTGACTCCACAGATCGAGTAGTGAGTTTGGACTCGGAGTCCCGGTCAAGATGTACCGATTACTAAAGCTTCCGACATGCTTTCGGATTGCTTTGAACCGCATTGTCGAATGGGACTTGAACTGGCTTGACTCATCGATGATCAAAGTCTTAAAGATCCCTGTTTTTAAGGACTCTTCTAGGATCTCCGGGTTCGTCAAGTAGACATCTGCTGGTTGTTTGCGAGCAAGTGCGCGTTCGGATTTCGACCCACGGACCAACGAGAACCGGAGTCCTCGGGTCGCTGGCCAGAGTTCGGCTTCTTGGCGCCAGACATTCTCGATCACTCGAATAGGACCAACTAGAAGGATCGGTTTCGGAAGATCCAACATCGCGTGCAGAGCTATTGCGGTCTTGCCCAATCCCATGTCAATGAACAACCCGCCCCTAGGCGTCTGTTTCATGAAGTCGATTGCAGCGATCTGATAAGGACGAAGTTGCCTCATTTCTCCCAGCTCCTTGAGAGGATTCGCCTATCTGATTCGAACATATGAAGAGAAGTGATGTGCATCGTGAATGCCCCTGGAACTATGTGGTGCCACTTGGCCGGATCAGCCAGTTTGCAAGAATTTAAGATCTGGATTAACAGTCGAACGGTCAGATAGATATCATCTAAAAAATGGCGAAAAAAATCGCAGGATCGCATAGGGTACACAACGTGAAGCCGAGAGTCTCTACATATGAAATGATACCCAAGAGTACAAGGGACTCGTTTGTTGAGACGAGCTGCACCGAGATCTTCCGGGAACCAGACAGGCAGATAGGCTTGTCGGGTCGTAGGGTCGGCCACTAGAAGTTCGACTAGATCATCGAGATCACCATAAGGAAACCGAACCCCTTGTCGGATCTTCGAGTCCTCGGGTGTCTCTGGTAGAACACCATCCGGGGTCAGGCCAGCGAACTTCGGCCAGTACCGTTCAGCATATGAATGGTCGAACTGGGGATCGACTTCTCCGTCTCGGCGATGGGTATCTGCTGACTTACTGAATGGCCAGATCCGCCAAGTCAGACCCGGGTTGATCGGGTCTCCGCTGACTCGTTCCTGTTCGAAATGTTCATCGGCCCACGGAAGGCTCGGTTTGAAAACCTTTCGGTACAGATCGAGGTCGGTTGTCGGAAGGTCCAGGCAGAAGGAATAGTTCAGGATCTCTACCATCCTATCTGGAGCCTTGGTTGATTGCCAAGACCCAGATTCGATAGCAGGGGCACGAGCAAACTTATACCGGATGTCAGCTAGAACAGCATCAAACTGAGTTTTTAATGTTAACATTGATGAATTCCTTGAGGTGGTCTTCGCCTTGTATAATATCAGAAGGAAACCCCAAGGTTCGCAAAAATTTAATGAAGCGGGCTTGGTGTGGTGAGACCCGACCTCGAACCGCTTTCAATTCGACGAAATAGATCCTTGCCCCAGGAAGAAGGATCAGTCTATCCGGGATGCCTCGATAGAGGAACGCTGGGAGTTTGATACACAGGCCATTAGAGTCTTTGACAGCGCGTGTCAGTCTCTTCTCGAGTGTTGACTCTTTAACGGTCTTCATTTCTGATACCGCTTTGCAATCGCCCCTTCGGTCGCAATCGGAAAGCCCTCGGCCCAAGGACTCGAAGAGCATAGGAGTCGTTCGAATTCTCGAAGGTCCGACTCGGATTTCCGACCTTCGGCGATCGCTTCGTCATGAACATGACCGATGATCTTGAACCCCGCCTTGTCAGCAGCGATCAACCCATCACGCAGGATGTCTCGAGTCAGAGCCTGGATTATGTTCTCGGTGAGTGAGCCTCCAAAAGTATCGGTCTTGACCCATCCGGACCCGAGCGGCGTATAGAACTCAAAGGTCTGCCTGCTTTGGCCATTAAACTCTTCGAGTCCGAGGCTCGGGATCGGATAGGCGATCCTACCAGACGGCATATCGACGAACAGTACTTTCACCCCGTTTGCTAGAAGACGGGGAGAAATTTTCAGGCGGCCCAAAGTCACATCCTTCCAGTCCCGGGTCGCTTTGACGCAAGCCTTCTCGATGTCATACCAGAACTGAATGATCTTCGGAACCGACCGACGGTAGCCCGAGACTGCCTGAACAGCATCTTCAAGTTCAATCGTTCGACCGAACTTCTTGACTGTCTCAACGAACCGAGGAGGCCCCATTCCGTAGTTGCATCCGAGGGTTAGTTGTTTCCCGAGGAACCTCTGGGGACCAGTTACTTGGTCTGGTGAAACATGAAAGACCTTCGATGCTGCGACCTTGTAGACGTCCTGTTTGTTCCTGTAGGCCTCAACCATCCAGTGTTCATTCACTAGCCAAGCGAGACCACGAGGTTCGACTGCGGAATAGTCAGCGATCAGGAGATGCTCTTGCGATTCAAAGAATCCCCGAATACTTTGGGCTAGAACGGTCAGAGGCCTCGAGAAGAACAGGGTCAAGATATCCGGGGCATGTTGAAGAAGGGACAGAGCCGCTTCCGGGTTCGATTCGCCTTCGGGTTTCTGAAGGTTATGAAACTGAACGCCAGTACTGGACCATCTCCGAGTCGATGCGGCCGAGAACAAGAAGCCTCCACGGATCCGAGAGTCTTCCGAGACGGAAGCTTGAATCGACTTAAGCTTCTTAGTGCCGGCCCGACTGAGTTCAATCCGGGCATTCAAGAGGTCACGCAGGTCGGAAGGCAGCCCTTCGGTCGCTGCGAGATCCTCGACAGTCTGGGCTTGAAGGTTCGGAACTTCCCACCCCCGGGACTTCAGATAATCAAGGGTTCGTTCCCGTTGGGTTGGCCGACACCCAGAGATCTTCTGAGCTTGGTCCAACAACTTCTCGGAATACTCTCCAACAAACTGGTCAGCTTTTCTGACAAGCTCCAAGTTGACCGGAATCCCGGTGTCATTGATCTTGTAGTCGAGGATGAATGCTTCCCGTTCTATATCCGAAAGTGGGGGAAGGATCTTGTCAAGGGTGACTTCGACTCTAACATCCTGTTTACAGTACTCGATGAATTCCTGGAACTCGGACGGTCGATCTCTCGGATGAATTCGACCGTGCTTCTTCGACGGCTTAGAGAAGATCTGAATCAGGTCCTGTCCTCGGTCGTCCTTCTGAGCTTTAATCCCCAGGGCCTTAGCTGCGCCAGCCAGAGACCCAGGGATAGCAATCATCCGAGCTCGGGCAGCGGTGCAGTCCCATTGCTCGGGTTTAGGGGTCACAGGGAACTTACAGACCTTAGTCCAGATCAGACGTTCGAACTGGACATTATGGGCACAGATAATTGCTCCCCTCTGAATCGCTTCGAAGAGGGGAGCAAGTTTCGACAAGAAGTCCGGTTGAGTAAGGTCGACACCAACCGGGTCAGAATGCCCGTCCGAGAAAGCAAGGATCAGGGCCTCAGTACTCGGATCTTCCGCATACCGAAAAGCCCCGGATTCTTTCAGGTCTCGTTCGGAATAGGTTTCAAAGTCAATGTGCCATGACACTGGAAGTCCCTTTAGAGACGTTGATCAACAGGGAATCGGCTTTGAACTTCGCCCATTTCTCGTGGTAGGCTGGATCTTCGCTAGGAGGGACCCAACCGAACCGACGAAAGGTCTGAAGGACATCGGTGGCCGCAGCGGCTTTGTAGGGGATGGTTTCCGGTTCAGTCGTCATTTCCGTTTCCCAGTAGCAGGCAGGTTGAGGAGGATCTGGCGACCGTTCAATTCGATCGACAGGAGTCCTTGTTCAGCCAGACGGTGGGCCAGATGCGAAGCGCGAATCGACTTGATCCCGAGCTTGCGAGCAAGCAGGGCGCAAGGGATTCCCGGCTCCTTTTCGACGCCCTTGATCAGGGCCTTCATATCCTTGATTGCTTCTTCGGTCGGAGGCCTACCGCGGCCAGAGTATTCGAGAGACATGATTTTTTCTTTCAAAAAACTTCGTTGAGAGGGGGAGGGAGGGGGCAGGATTTTTTCTTACCCCCTCCCCGGGGGAGGCAACATACCCTGTCAAGGGTAACATTGCCCTGTTGCTACTTACATCAGTGCTTCGTCGGCTTCGTCAAGGTCTCCGAAGGCGGACTTGGCGGACCGCCTACCTGCTTTCCTCTCTCCGTCCCCAAGCTTCTGGACCGAGTTCAGGATCGCAGAGACTCCGCGATTCCCAGCCTTGTCGTAGGCGAACAGGTAGATGTCCATCCTAGCCTTGCAGCCAGAATAGAAGTCCATCAGGTCCATCAACGGCTCGGTGTCGGAATCAACAACCTGAGGCTTCTCGTTGCTGCGGGCAGTCAGGAAGACCTTACCCTGGAAGTCCTCTTCGGTCTTGGAATCGCCGGACCGGAGGGGGTTGTTCAACTGACCCTTCTCCAGCATAGTGGTAGCTTTCGCCCCGAACTTCGCTACTGCTACCTGTTTGATCGCCTCTTTCAGCTTAGCCAACCGGGTGTCATTCTCGTCCCACAGAATCGTGAGGGAGTACTGGTCCGGCTTGCCTTCCTGCATCGCCTTCTGGGGGCGGAACACCCAAGCGTAAGCCGCTTGGCCGGGGGGAGTAACAATCTGCATCTCAGTTCCCTTCAGTCAATTGAGTCACATAACCCAGAGTCATGCCGCTCGACTCTGAGACCACAATCTCGGCTAGCGACTTACGGAAAGTCGATTTGCCGAGTACCTTCTCCGCCTGGCTGGGGCTCAACGGAACCCGAGGAGCAACCACATCCAAGCTTGCGAAGTTCGTTAGGATGTCCACGATGTCGACATCCTCGGACCATTTCCTCGTCGCTCGTTTCGGGACGAGTTTCACATTCGAATATTCAGACCCTGCTTCGAGGTTCTCGAGGAGTTTAGCCTCGATAGCTGTTAACCATGACTTGATCAAAGGCAGTTCTCGAGCCACAGAATCAAGGTCGATTCCAGGGTCATCAATCGGTGTCATCTTAAACCTCTCGATCGAAGCTTTAGCAACAGCGGGGCAAACCCCGAGAGCCGGGCAGTAGTGGCGGCAATGATCCCCCACGACTAACTGACCATTGTTGTAGTTCAAAGTGATCGCCCGGTTAAGGGAATCTTCGAATTCGGTCAATTCCTCGGGCGTTACATAACAGGTCCGAATCGGGCCGTCAGGGTGATGGCCCCGGGGCTGAAGGACAGCTATCTCGTAATTAGGTCGGGGTCCGAATAGATGAACAGCCCCGACTAAATATGTCAGAAGTTGGGTATTGTTCTGGACCTCTACCTGACCGAACCCATATTTAAGGTCGGCGATCAGGATCGAATCCTCCGAAACAATAACGATGTCTGAGGTCCCAGTCAGATCGACGAAGCCGAACTTCTCCCCGAAGTCAACCCGGACCTCGCAGTGAAGAACCCCGTCCCTCTTCTCGACCTGGGATTGAATCCAATCGGCACAGCCCCAGAGATGATCGACCATCTCGGAGTTCGGTTGGTCGGCCAGATTCTTCCTGCCAGCCAAATGATCTTCTAGAAGCTCATGAGCCTGCGTGCCTTCTTCGGCCGCAGCAGACGACTTCCTTTCGATTGACCGATTCATCTTGAACCAGCCGTGACACTTCAACCATTTGTCGGAACTGGACGGAGGCAGATCGCTATGTTTAGCCATTGCAGTAGTGCTTCACCATCGCGTTCAACGAGTCGAACATCTCTTGGTAACTCGCAGGGTCGGCTGCGGACAGGTTAGGAAGTTGATACCTCGACAGGTACCCTTTGAATTCTTCCTTGAACCCGGCCTTGATCAGCTGGACCGCGAGATTCTGAATGTCCAACAACTCAATAGCCTTCGGCTTCGGTTCAGCGACCACAGGCTCTGTGGTCGGAGGGTCCAAGTCGGGATCAATCGCATCCGCGATCAATCGGAGACCTTCGGCAAGCTTTTTTAGATCCATGTGTATGTTCTCTGATTTGATTTAGATTGGATTATAAGACATAAGTCCTTGGGTTTTTCCTGCGTTCCGTCAAATTTTTGCTGTTGCGAACTGTTACGATTTTCGAATTTACATCCTTCAAGAATTCATTCAGAATAGCTCTTGTAGTACAACTCAACCTTCAGGAGCAAATCATGGCAAACATTTGTTTGAACTACCTCGAAATCGCCGGACCGAAAGCGGTGATCAAGACCTTGTATCAAGTCATGACCCGAGAGGATAACCCGATGTTGTTCGGGTATCTTCGCCCGGAACCGGACTACAGCAAGACCGAGGTCCTTCCGACTTTCCCGCAGGTCTCCGGGATTCAACCTGTGACTACTGACCACTCGTGGTACGACTGGCGTTTGCAGAACTGGGGCACCACGCAGGAGTTAAGCGAGGAAATGCGCTTCGACTTCCACTACGAGGAGGGTTTCCCGGACTACGCTGCGGTCAAAGGTTGCTTCGAGACCGAGGGGACACTGCCTCGCCAAGCGGTGCAGTATTTCGCTGACGCGAACCCGGGAGTCAAGATCCAGTTGTTCTACTACGAATCGGAACTTGGCTTCTGTGGGATCTACGACACCGACGGAGACAGTAAACACTTCAGTGTTTCAGGTAAGAGCTCGTCAGAAGTCAAAGCAATAGTCCCGCAACAACTTCAAGATATCTTCAACATAGTAGAAGATATTGAAGAAGCCGAAGCGTCAGACGAAGACTAACCAAACAGCGACGCTGGGTCCCAAAGACCCGGCGTCAGTCTGTTGCGAACTGTTACGATTTTCGAATTTACATCTCTCAAGAATTCATTCAGAATAGCTCTTGTAGTACAACTCAACCTTCAGGAGAACAACATGTCTGCCAAGTATCATTTCTTTGCTTCGAACTTCGTCGAGTTCCATGTCGATTCGAACCTACGCCGCTTGATCAAGTTCATGGATAAGCGCGGGTTTGACTATGCAATCTGGCAGGTGCCGCTGCCGATCGAGGCCGAGTACCTGGTCGACAACTTCCGGCCGATGACGGAGGCAATGTACCTGGGTATGTTCCATTGCAAGGACGCCTAATGAACATCTTTATTCTCGATGACGATCCAGTCGATGCGGCAATCGCCCAATGCGACAAGCATATCGTCAAGATGCCGCTCGAATCAGCTCAGATGTTGTGCACGGTCGCGTTCGCGAAGGGTCGGGTCGCTAGGTATAAACCGACGCACGCGAATCATCCGTGCACTCTCTGGGTCGGTGAGAGTTTGTCTAATTGGATTTGGTGCCGCGACCATGCAATCGCATTGTGCAACGAGTACACCTTCCGTTATGGTCGGCGTCACGCATCGCAAGACGTGATCGAGGAACTCGAGACGCCGGACTTCGACAAGAAGATCGGTACAGCGTTCGTTCAGGCGATGCCTGATGATGTCAAGGACTCCGACCCTGTGATCGCCTATCGCAACTACTATCGGAAATACAAGAAGGACTTCGTATCATGGCGCCGGCGTTCTCCGCCTGATTGGTTTACTCAAGGAGATAGAAAATGAGACCGAAAACACATGACGAAAGAAAGGCGATGCGGAACGACAAGATCAAAGAGTTCCTCGTCGAACTGCTCTTTGCCACGTTCATCGCCACTGGCTTTGTCTTCACCACGCTGTACGCATTCGACGCTTTGTTCAAAGGATGAAATCATGAAGATCTTAAAGTACATTACTCTCGGCACCATCGTTCTGGTTGTATTCATGTTGATCAGTCACGAGGTAAACATGAAAGACCCGAAGTACCGACACCGCGTGGAACTTCGAAATACTATCGACGCCTGCTGGGAGGAGCAGAGCCGCAAGTCTCACTCACCAGCGGTGGCTCGGTTCGTCGCCGGAACCTGCGAGAGCCTCGAAGCACAGCTTCGGAACATGCCCCGTTAACTGTTGCGATTTGTTGCGAAAGATTGATTTACATCTCCCGGGAATTCATTCAGAATTCTCCTTGTAGTACTTCTTCACCCAACCGAAAGGACTTCACGATGGATATCTCGACCGCTCTCTCGATCCTGCCAGATCACAAAGCCCCCGAGGGCTTGTCGGACCGCTACATGTTCCTTGACACTAAGCAGGTGATCAAGGACATGGCTGACCTCGGGTTCGCTATCGCAGGCTTCCGTAGGCCGGAGACCCGGACCGCACGCGGACCCTATGGTGTTCACGAGATCGACTTCCGCCGCCCGGAGGACATCTCCCGCCCCAAGGGCGAGGCCCCTCGAATCCTGTTCATCAACTCATATGACGGAACTCGCCGGGCACAGCTCGTGTCTGGCGTGATCCGGTTCATCTGCTCGAACGGCCTCGTCACTGGCGACCTTCTGGAATCTAAGAAGTTCCTCCACATAGGGAACTATGCAGACGAACTGATAAAGCAGATCCAAGAGTCAGCGAAGACTGCCTCACGGGTCTTCGAGAGCATCGAGAAATGGAAAGAAATCAAGCTCGACGAAGGAACCTACTTGCAGATGGCCGAACAGGCAGCGAAGCTGCGCTACCCGAATGATGAGGTCCTGGTCGAACCCTCGATGATCCTCCAGCCGCGCCGTAGGGACGACCTCGCCCAAGACCTGTTCACCCAGTGGAATGTGATCCAGGAGAACTTGGTCCGCGGAGGAATCCCTGGGGCCTGGCGCAACGGCCAGGAACGGACGATCTCGCAGGTCAAGAACATCGAGAAGTCGAACAAGCTGAATGCCCAACTCTGGAAGCTGGGCGAAGAGTTCGCGGATCTGGCCACTCACTAACCCACTAGACGGTCTACTAGCAGACGGTATACGGTCTGCTAGTAGACGGTACACTCAGGAGAGATTGATGCACCCCAACATGTCGTATTGTATGTGTGAGAATACCCTCCTCGCTGTCAACCAGATTCTGTCGGCGATTGCAGAAGAGGACGCAAACTTCTGGGACAACCTGTCCCAGTCCGAGAAGGACTCGTTCAAGGCCCTGGTCGAAGCGACTAAAGATCTCCAGGACGCTGTCGAGGACCTCGGGATTGACACGATCGAAACTATCTGACATTCACACTTTTCAGTGAAAGGCCGAGACTCTTAGGCCTAGAATGAAAAAGCCCCTTCCGATGATCGTCGGAAGGGGCTTCTTTGTCTCTGGTGCCATCCAGGGACCAACCTCAACCCAAAGGTGAGCAAATTATGCCACAAAACGCCGGGAATGCCGGAAGTAGCTACAAATTTTCTCAAACCAACCTGTTCTCCCATCTCCCAGACGAGATCCTCGCCCAACCCCGGTTCCTGTTATGGCGAGAAATACTCGATCCTCCGAGTAAACCCCGCAAAGTTCCCTACTATGCTAACGGCAGCCCCAGGTTCGGAACCCTGGATACCGAAGTTGATCTTGGAAAGTTGGTCTCTTTCAAGGAAGCTATTTCGGTATTCGAATCTAGTGACATCTACAGAGGTATAGGGTTCGCTGTATGTGGAGAAGGGATCGGCGCATTCGATATAGATGAATGCCTCGATCTGGTCACCGGTGAGCTTATGCCGGACCACGCAGGGTATGAGACTGTCCAACGACTCGCTGAAGACGGGGCGTATATCGAAATCAGTCCGAGTGGCACAGGTCTCCGAATCCTTGGACCCACAGAGATGCGAGACCCGTACTCTAGGGATAAGGTCGAATACTGGGCGGAGAAACGATTTGTCACACTGACTGGTGCTCTCTATAAGAACTCGAAAGGCTGGAAGCCACTGACCGAAAGGCGAAAAGCACTAAAGTTCTTCGACATCTCAAGGGACACAGGCGCGGATGCAAAATCCGAACACCTGGTCACCCCGAAAACAATCCGAGAACTCGAATCTGCCCTCGGCTCGATCAACCCAGACAATAGAGAACTCTGGATACGAATAGGCATGGCCCTTCGATCCCTGGAACATAGAGGCTGGCACCTCTGGAGTATCTGGTCTGCTGGAAGCGAGAAGTTCAACCTCGAAGATGCAAAACGAGTCTGGGACTCTTTTAGGCCTGAAACAATCGACTTTCGAGCAGTATTCAAAGAGGCACAGGACAACTGGGGCTGGGAGAACCCAAGGTCGAAATCGAAACTGGACAACAGGTTGAGCGACTCGGAGACTGACAAGGACGCGGGTCCGGCAGTCCAGTTCATAGAACTCTCGGAAACACCGAAACCGATCGAATACACCCTGGACGGGTTTGTTCCAAATGCCCTGTCGGTATTCGCTGCTCCCTGGGGAATCGGTAAGACATCGAATATCCTTCCTCTTGCTTTAGTGGTTGCCGGGATTCTCAAGTCCGAAGGGATCACCGCGGAACTCCGCCGGAAGGTCGTCTGGGTCAGCGAAGACCCGGCTCAAGTCGAACGGATACTGATCTCGTTGATGAGGGGATCTGTTGATCGATTTTCTACCCTTCGGGAATGGTTTCACCTTGCCCAGGCCGCTCCGAGGTCGTATAGAGCGCTACGCTCGTTTCTAGAAGGGGTTTGTGAGAGGTTCGAATACCCGGATTCCAAGGGGTATCTCGTCAAGCCATTGGTTGTCTTCGATACGCTGTCGGCTAACTTCGAGTTGATCAACGAGAACGACAATGCGGAAGTCAAGACTATCGTCTCTCATCTGAAATATGCCGGAGCACCACCTGTCTGGGTGATTGGGCATACGCCGAAGGCTATGGTTCGGGCCGATGTGGACGACATGACTTTCCGAGGAGCAGGGGCCTGGGAAGCAGATGCGAATGCGACCTTCTTTCTGTTCCATGACGAGGCGATCAATAAACGAGTCCTGGCAATCCGGAAATCGAGGTTCAGCCCTGTCTATAACGAGATCCATTTCGGAACCGGGGGACATGATGAAATCATTGATGTGCCATGGGACGGGAACCCACAGCTAGTGAAATATGTTCATGGGGTCGCAGAGATCGGGTCGAGAGAGGACAGGCAGGAAGCTCGTCAGGAACTCCGCGAACAAGAACGAGAAGAACGACAAGAACAACGAGAAGCCGACCGACTCCAAGAGATCTTGACCCTCGTCCGGGAATCGACAGCGGCTGGAGAGCTACTGAGTAGACGCGGTGTTTTTGAACGGATAGGAGGGCGTAGGACTGACACCTTCCGGCGAATCAATGCTCTTGTGGAAACTGGGCAACTGAAAGTTGTGGAACCGCCTCCGGGGGTTGTTGATCATAGGGTCAGAGAGGTTGTTCTACCTGCGGAAGTGGATGGAACCGCAACCCTCGAAAGGGCCAGGATTCAGGCACCGTCTGGACCAGAAACTCAAGGGTGAAAATTGATGATTTCCTCTCTTTCAATTTTCATCCCTATTACTCCCCTGAATTCACTAGTGGTCTCGGTTCCAATTCCCTATAGTGAAACGGAACCCGGAACCTCAACCCCTCGAAGCCACGCGTGCCCTTAAAAAGGGGGTCTTAACGACCCCCCTTTTTTAGGCACGCGTAGCCTGGCGTTTCGACCCCCGTGGTTGCGGTACCGGTACCGTCTCCCGGAACCGAATAGAACCACAAGAACCGCAACCACAGAAAAAGACCCTGCCAGAACCTAAAACTCGCGCTTTAGCTCTGTTGGTTTTTCTTTGAAAAACTTAGCGAGACCGGGGAGGGAGGGGGGCCTAAGGACAATATCTGTGGGGGAGGGGGTATGTCCCGGGGAGGGGGTATGTCCCGGGGAGGGGGATATGCCCCATGGGGTATGCCGCAGGGGGGTATGCCCCAAGGGGGTATGTCCCTTGGGGCTGTTCTGTCTTTATTTTTTCTGGGTCAATAGGAAATCATCGAACCCCCGACGAACCCGGAGCAACGTGACCCTGTCGTACCGATTCTCTTCGAGGAACTCAGTGACACGGTGCCAGGACCATTGAGCAGCAGCGAGACTTCTGCCGAGTTTCAAGGCCTGGAACAGTTCCATTCGGGTTTTCATCTGTCAGTCCTCGAGATTGATTCGCGCTCTGGCCAACAGGCGAAAGACCACGCCCCTCACAAGGTCATCCAAGTCGCTCGTAGCGAGTTCAGTCACTGCTTCTTGGATCTGGTCCGAGAAATCGAAACTAGATGCAGCTTCTTGGATCTGGTCCGACCAGTCACAGTTCGACACAGCGTCAGTGATCTGGTCTGTGAAGTCGAATTCCGACACAGTCTTTTCGACTGCGGCTTCGATCTGGTCATGTAACACAGTTGCATCGACAGGGATTGTTCGAGTCATCGACTCTTTGATCAACTCGATGTCAGCCTGCAAAACCCGGACCTGGGCTTCGAGTTCCTGATTCCGAACCAGAACAGGGGCAAGTACTTCCCCGACAGCTTGGTTGAAGAGAGTCATTAAGGCGTTGTTGAAATCCATCATAGGCTCCTAGGGTCAGTGCAAGTCGCACCCGACAGCCCTAACAAAGGCTGTCGGTTGAGGCCTGTTAGATGCTGTAGTCCTTGGGTAGGTCTAGCCTCTTCCTCAATTCGGTGTTGTACAGTTTCTCGATCTGTTCCCCGACCCTGCAGGTCGTTCGGACCAAGGACAGTGCCTCTTCAAGAGTGTCCGAGGTTTCCAGTATCCACAGGATTCGTTCGATCGTCTCCTTTCGACTGCCTGCGATTGTGGTGACCATCGGAAGTGCTTTTTCTGCAGTGTTCATGCTTTTTTCTTTCAAAAAATTTTGCGACCGGGGTTGGGTGGGGGGCATAAGGTTTTTTGGCCTTCCGCCCCCCTCCCAGCCCCCCTCCCTCCCAGCCCCCCTTCGAACCGGGTCTAGGACCGCGTAAAACGCTCTATACGGCTCGATCGGGGTGGGGGTGAATGGGTAACCCTATGCCCCCACCCCTTTTAGCGCCTTACAGGGCCCAGAGTCCGGGGCTCACACAGAGCAAGAGCCCCCAACAGGCCCCTGTGATAGGCACCCACCTACATACAGGGGGACAAAAAAGGGGCCCTAAGGCCCCCTTTCGTTACAGGGTGATGGTTGCGGCGGTGAACTCGGCGAACTGGCGGCCGGTCATGTGAACCGCCGGGCGGTCTGGCAGGCCCAGGGTCCAGAGGCGCGCCTTGCGATCGTACCCCAACGAGCCCCCGACCTTCTCGACCGCCTTCACTTTGGCGTCGATCTCTGGTTGGGGGTTGAGGTTCACCCTCTTGCCTTTGAAGGTCCGGAGGGCGAAGGGTTGGCGGGTGTGCCGGTTGTGGGACTCGCCGCAGGCGTGGCAGCGGAGGATCGCGTCTCCGAGGAAGGTCCCCTCGGGCCCTGCGGGGGTGAGGTGGGAGTCGTTGGCGCCGCAGGAGGGGCACCCAAACTCGGTCGGGTTTTCCTGGGGGACTGCGACCGGGGTCTGATCTGCAGGGGCCTGGATCGAGGAGGCGTCGACCACGGGGGTCTGATCTGCCGGGGCCTCGATCGAGGAGGCGTCGACCACGAGGGTCTCGGTGGCGGCCACGGCCGCGGGGGTGGATTTCTTCTTGCCCATCGTCTTGCTCCTGGTAGCTGACCCCCTCGGGGGTCGGTTGATGAAGTTGAACTACAAGAAGAATTCTATCTTAAATCCCCCTCCAATACGTAACTGAATCGCAAGAGATTGTAAAGATCCGCAACAGACTTGGACCAAATCGACTCACAACTTCGGTCGGTTGTCCATAACTATTTCGCAACAGTTCGCAACAGGCTCGACTCACAACTTCGGTCGGTTGTCCATAACTATTTCGCAACAGTTCGCAACAGACCTGGAGAGGCCGGCCGGAGCGGTAAGAGGAGGGTGGGCGCCTACTAACCCGGCATAAATATTTCCGGCATAATTATTGTCTGGGTGAGTGCTAACTTAGTCTCTAGAGGAGGGTGGGTGCCAACTAACCCGGCATAAATATTTCCGGCATAATTATTGTCTGGGTGAGTGCTAACTTAGTCTCTAGAGGAGGGTGGGTGCCAACTAACCCGGCATAAATATTTCCGGCATAATTATTGTCTGGGTGAG
>Ga0315902_10001596_pt1 | contig 36384 bp, 30 predicted proteins | sample LakEriMetagenome_9_FD_203523 | JGI IMG/M metagenome (GOLD analysis project Ga0315902, IMG submission 203523) | Freshwater fungal communities from buoy surface, Lake Erie, Ohio, United States - Buoy 12 MA117 | ecosystem: Environmental > Aquatic > Freshwater > Lake > Lake biofilm | place: USA... | reverse complement strand
TACCAGCCGTCACAAACTGCAACCCTGTCTCTATCATGCGGTGCGAGTGTCTCACCCTGGCCGACTCAGCCAGGGATCCCCCAATCTGCGGACCATCGAAACAGCACCACCGCGAGATCTGCATTCTCGAGGATGATCAAACCCCTCCCTCGGCCGCAATCGGTATCACGAGGCCTTTCGCCGCTGGTGAACCCCAAGCCCGATTGGGATCCTGAAACGGACTAAAACCGTGCCTGCCGTTGCGAGAGATATTCCACCAGAGCCCGATCGAATGGTTGACTGGTATCAATTCGAACGTAGTCAATTCCGGTGTTGAAACAGGCCTTGCGATACAACCCGCTCAATTCGGCGAGGGCCTCGAGGTAGTCGGTACGGATGCCGTCGGCATCCAACTCCATCCGCTCGTCGGTCTCGGGATCCCTCAAATCGACCATGCCTGAAAAGGGAAACTGGACCTCCGCTTCATCGAGAATGTGAAACACAATTACATCGTGCCCGCGGTGCCGCAGTTGCTTCAGGGTGTCAATGATCGGCTGGGGCTCGGCCAACAGGTCCGAAAAGATCATGATCAGGCTGCGATGCCGCACCATTGCCGCCAGGTTTTTCAGATTGCGTGCAATTTCTGTTGGACCAGAAGGCTTCAGCTTCGAAAGAACCGCGAGGATGTTCCCCAATTGCGTTCGCTTGCTGCGGGGGGGGAGACAATGCCGGATTTTTTCGTCGAATGTGACCAATCCCACGGGGTCCTGCTGGTGAATCATCAGGTAGGCGAGGGCCGCCGAGAGGCAGACTCCGTAGTCAAACTTGGTCAACTGCTGCCGATACGTGTAATTCATGCTGGCCGAAAGATCCATGACGAGATAACCGCTGATGTTTGTCTCGGCCTGGTACTTGCGGACATAAAACCGATCGGTCCGGGCGTAGACCTGCCAGTCGATGTCTTTGAGATCATCCCCCTGGGAATACCGTCGATGCTCGCTGAATTCGACACTGAATCCCTGGAATGGACTGGCATGCAGACCGGTCAAGAATCCTTCCACGATAAACCGAGCCCGCAAATCCAGTCTGGCAACATTGCGGATCACCTCGGGCTTCAGGTACTGCTCAGCGGCGGGCACGGCAACGACTCGTTTTCAGGAATGGGCGAAGTGGAAACCGGGGGCCAAGATCACCAATCCTGACCCCCGACCACAGTTGGAAAAATCTCTCGGCTCCAGGAACGAGGGAGCCCCCCCAGGCGTACACTACTCCTCAGAAAGGTTCAGGCTGTCGGCCCGAGTCCCCCGGGGCGTCGCCAGGCAATCGAATCACCCCCGACCACTTTCTGAAAGGAGCTGACTTCCTGGGGCGGGCAAAGCTCATCTTCCGTCATCTTGGCAGAACAGCACCGCATCCGCACCACACTGGCCGTCGTTGAGTGGCAGTCGCATCGTACGGAGCCATTGCGAGTTCGTCGTTCAGATCTTGTCGGCACCGTCCCGACGACAGCGACGTCGCAGGAGACCGCCAGAAGCCATGCCCCCCGCAGTGTCGCTTCCAGCAACCACGAACACAGGATGCATTGAAACCTCACGGTTTTGGGTTCAAGGCAGCATTTCTCGGCCAACTGTGGTTCACAAACCAGCGACTTGTTTGTATCAGCCGGAGTTGCGCAAGTCATCAGTCTGCGTCCGATGGAATGGGAAATCGGCATTCGGTAGCATCGAGAACGTTGTCATCCCGACATTGGCTTGCCTGGCCGACCGAACCTCCATTCCAACCCTCGCCCCGCAGTTTCTCCATGAAGATCGCGCGCGTCATCTGCCAGATCCTTCGAATTGAAAATGTTGCCGCCAAAACGGCCAGTTGCCAGGACGCCGTCCTGGTGCGAATCCAGACCGACTGTGGGCTGGAGGGGATTGGCGAGGCCGACTCATCCCCGGAAGTTGTGAAGTCGATCATCGACGCGCCCTTCAGTCACAATATCGCATGTGGCCTTCGGGAATTGCTGGTTGGAGAGAACCCACTCGAAACCGACCGACTGTGGCAGAAAATGTATCGTCGCACGATGTACTTCGGGCGGAAGGCGGTGGGCATTACCGCGATGGCTGCTGTTGACATGGCCCTTTGGGATTTGAAGGGAAAGGCCTTCGGCCAGCCAGTCCATACACTTCTGGGAGGCAAGCACCATCAAAAGATCCGGGCCTATGCCTCGATCCTTTTTGGAAAAAATGGTGACGAAACTTGTGATATTGGACGCCGCTGGCGTGATGCGGGATACACAGCCGTCAAGTTCGGCTGGGAGCCGATGGGAGAAAGCGAAGCTGTCGACCGCGACCTGGTGCGCGGGGCCCGCGAAGGAATCGGCGATGCCGCGACGCTCTTGATTGACGCGGGCTGCGTCTGGGATGCCCGCACGGCCCTCCGGCGGGCCCATGCATTCGCCGAACAGCGGGCCGAGTGGCTTGAGGAACCGCTGCGACAGGACGACATCGACGGCTACCGTTGGCTGCGTGACCGGTCTCCGATCCCCATTGCTGCCGGAGAAGGGGAGTGTGGCCGCGAATCATTCCGCCCTTATATCGAACAACGGGCTCTCGACGTCTTCCAGGTCGATCTCGCCCGAAACGGATTCACGGATGCCGCGTACATCCGGCAACGGGTGGAGGAATCGGGCGCTCGACTCTGCAATCACTGCTACACAAGTCCACTGACGGCAGCCGCCAGCCTGCACTGGCTGGCCAGTTGCAAAGATGCCTTCCTCTTCGAGGACTGCGTGGAAGATTCGCCATTGCGACATGAGCTGACCCACGAAAAGATCCAGGCCATTGATGGCTGGATTGAAATTCCGGATGGTCCCGGGTTGGGCGTCAACCTCAATGAAGATTTCGTGCGTCACCACCTCGTCTCAGAGTCAGGGCGGTAGTCGGCTGCGGTTTCCCGAAGTTGCCCAGGCCTCTGTGAGGCGAGAATCCATTCGCGGAGCACGCCTCACCTTCGATTCCCGACTGCCAGGCTGATGTCTGACATGGGCAACGACTGCAAAACAGCGATTCGACTGGAACTTCAGGGACCGGTTCAGGGGTGTGGGCTGCGCCCTCAGATCGCACGGCTGGCCACACGCCTGGGAATTCGCGGCTGGGTTGAGAACACGGTGTCCGGGGTGACTGTCGCAGCCGTCGGAAGTGACGCTTCCCTGCGGCGATTCGTCGACACCCTGAGGTCCGATTTCGGCCCCGTTGTCCAATTTCATCCCATACCACTTGAAGCGGATTCACTCAAACTCGTTGCCGAATTCGAGATTCGCAACTCGGCTGACTCGGGTCCTCTCGTCACCCCGGTCCCGGTCGACCGAGCCACTTGCGCGGAATGCCTCTCCGACACTCGATCGGGAACACGCCGCTCAGACTACCTTTTGACAAGCTGCGCGACATGTGGGCCCCGCTATTCAGTGATTGAGGCGATGCCTTTTGACCGCGAGCGAACGACGCTTCACGAATTTCCCAAGTGCAAATCCTGCACTGCGGAATATCGTGACCCCGAGGATCGCCGCTATCACGCTCAGACGATCGGATGCGCGTCTTGCGGCCCCAACTGGTGGATTCACTCTGCGAACGGTCGCGTTCTGCCAGCCGGCGACTCCGCTCTGGCAGAGGTAACCGCGGCTCTCCGCAGGGGAGAAACGGTGGCCCTTCGTGGGATTGGCGGCTATCAGTTCCTCTGTGACGCCGCGAATTCGTTCGCAGTGGAGCGACTTCGGGAAAAAAAGGCCAGGCCGACAAAGCCACTGGCGATCCTGGTATCCGACTTCGAGATGGCGAATCGACTCGCCCACTGGGACGACCTCTCTCGGACGGCTTTTCTGTCAGCAGCGAATCCGATTGTTCTGGTCCCGGCACGCAGTGGCCATGGACTTGCCGCTGGAATCCATCCGGGGATCAGGGAGATTGGAATTCTGGCCCCCACTTCACCCCTGCACGCCGCGGTCGCCGAACGGTTCGGTGAGCCGCTGGTGATCACCAGCGGCAACCGGGATGGAGAACCCCTGGTCGTGGGGGTTGAAGAAGCGGAATTGCATCTGGCGGGAGTTGTGGATCTGTTCATCCACCACAATCGGCCCATTCACAACCCGATTGATGACAGCGTCGTACGAGTGATTGCCGGAAAATGTGTCACACTTCGACTGGCACGAGGCCTGGCACCACTCGTATTGCCGGACGGCCCATGGGGGAAAAATCCACGACTCGCTCTGGGGGGCCAGCAAAAAGTGGCGATGGCGATTGCCAATGGTGTGCAGGCAGTCCTGGGTCCGCATGTAGGAGACCTGGACGGAACCCTCGTGCAGACTCGCTATCTTGAGCAGGCAACAAAACTCCAGCACGTGTACCGAGTCATCAATCCCGAGTGGATTCACGATTCACATCCCAACCACGAGACCACACGGATCGCCCATTCGGGAGATGGCCTCAAACGAGCAATCGATCATCACCACGCCCATATCCTGTCAGGAATGCTGGAAGCCGGTTGGACCAACCGGCCAGTGCTGGGGGTGGCGTTCGATGGAACTGGTTGGGGCCCTGGCGACCAGATCTGGGGCGGGGAGTTTTTGCTGGTTTCGAGTTCGGGTTATCGACGCGTGGGGTGCCTCAGGCCAATACCACTGCCGGGGGGCGAACAAGCCATTCGCGAACCTTGGAGAGTGGCACTCGCTCTGCTGGCCGAGTCGCTTCCTTCCCAGCAGATCCCCGAGTCAGCCGAGCGATTGTTTCCAGGTCTCTGGGAACCGCTCTGGCATCTGATTCGACAGATGCCCATGAGCACTCATTCTCGGTGGATTCCCAGGGCCACCAGCGTCGGTCGATTGTTTGACGGGGTCGCGTCGCTGTTGATGGGAATCCGACAGGTCACCTACGAAGGAGAAGCCGCGTCATACCTGGAATCCCTCTGTCAAGAATCGAGTGACGTCGAGGTTGATGGAGAAATTCCATTGACAACGACTGGTGACCTCACACAACTGGACTGGCGGCCGCTTGTTCTCAAGATCGTGCACCAACTTGGCCACGGAGAAAAAACGTCTGTGCTGGCCGCCTGGTTTCATCGCGTGCTCGCGGAGGCTGTCATCCGCATGGCCCGAAGTTACCCAAACCTTCCCGTGGTTCTGTCGGGGGGCTGCTTTCAAAATCGCATCCTTGTCGAGGAGATTGCCCGGCGACTCGAATTGGAGGGGCGAGAATTTTTTACACCAGGAATGATCCCTCCCAACGACGGCGGACTTGCCGCCGGTCAACTGGTGGGCGCTGCCATGCAGGAACTGTGCAGGAGGGATATCATATCCGAATGAAGTGCAGCCGATGTGGGCGATGTCATTCCCGTGATGTCCCGAATCACCCACGTCCACTCTGGAGACAGTTTTCCGATGTGCCTTGCCATTCCCGGTCGCGTCGTATCCTGGATTGATCGCGACCCGCTATTCGCAAGTGCAGAAGTCGAGTTCGGGGGGATCCGCCGCCGCTGCCACATGGCATGCGTTCCCGAGGCCGAGCCAGGTGACTATGTCATCGTCCACGCCGGGATTGCCATCAGTCGGGTTGATCAGGCGGCAGCGTACCAGGCACTCGTCGATTTGCGGGCCTGCGGGGAAGAGATGTTTCCAGGGGAACCGGATGTCGGATCAAACAAGGCGAATCCTTCCCTGCCAGGAGGTTCGTTCACGGCATGAAACATCTCGATGAATACCGAGACGCGGAACTTGCCCGCAAATTGGTCAAGAAAATCCGCAGCACGGCCTCTCGTTGCTGGACCATCATGGAGGTTTGTGGGGGGCAGACACACAGCCTGCTGAGGCACGGTATTGAAACGGAACTGGCTGGCGTGGTGGAGTTGCTTCACGGCCCGGGCTGTCCCGTCTGTGTGACTCCAGCCGAATTGATCGACCATGCCTGCGAATTGGCTCTGCAGCCCGACGTGCTGGTCGCCAGTTTCGGCGACATGCTGAGGGTTCCTGGAAATCAATCGTCACTTCTGCAGGCCCGTCGTCGGGGAGGAAGCGTCCAATTCGTTTACTCTCCCCTCGATGCCGTGGAGTTGGCCCGCCAGGCCCCCGGGCGAAAGGTCGTGTTTCTGGCAGTCGGCTTCGAAACCACCGTCCCTTCGACCGCTCTCGCTGTGCTCCAGGCGGATCGGCTGGGACTGAAAAACTTTCGTCTGTTGACAGCCCATGTGAGGGTGCTTCCCGCCATGGAATTGATTGCTTCGGAGCCCACCAGTCGCGTTCACGGGTTCCTGGCTGCTGGTCATGTTTGTACGGTGACCGGATACGAAGCCTATCACCCGTTCTGCGAGCGCCACCGAATTCCAGTCGTGGTGACAGGTTTTGAGCCGATCGATCTCCTGGAGGGAATTTGGCAATGCGTCAGGCAACTGGAATCTGGTGAGGCGACCGTGACCAACGCCTACGCACGCAGCGTGCGAGTGGAAGGAAATCGCGCAAGCCAGCACTTGATCGATCGCGTCTACGAAGTTGCCGACCGTCCCTGGCGCGGTTTGGGAATCATTCCGCGCGGGGGGTATCGTCTTCAGACAAAGTACAACCTCTATGATGCCATGACGGAATTGCCCCGGTCTGCCGAAGAACACACTTCCAGAGTCAACCAATGTCCGGCGCGTGAGGTGCTGCTGGGTCAATTGAGTCCGATCGACTGTCCCTACTTTGCCACAACATGCACCCCCGACTCGCCCCTCGGAGCACCGATGGTCTCGGGAGAAGGGAGTTGTGCCGCCCATTTCCGCTATTCACGAACGCAGTCCGATTCCCCGCCGAATCGATCGGGAGGCTTCACTTGACCGACCGCAATTTTGGCCAATTCTCCTGGAATGGAGAGTGTCCATTGCCTCGGGAAGCGGGCACTGCAGAACTGACTCTCGCGCACGGCGAGGGGGGTCGGGAAATGCGGCGACTGATCGAAGATCGCATCTGGCACCTGCTGAGGGAGTCGCATCTGTCGGGGCAGGGGGGAGATGCCGCCCGTCTCCCTCGACCCGATGGCCCCATTGCCATGACGACCGACAGCTTTGTCGTCACCCCCCTGTTTTTTCCCGGCGGAGATATCGGCCACCTGGCCGTTTACGGAACAGTGAACGATCTGGCGGTGATGGGAGCAATCCCGCGCTGGATGAGCTTGGCATTCATCCTTGAGGAGGGGTTCCCCCTGCGCGAGTTCGACAGGATTCTGAAGAGCATCGCCGCCGCCGCGGAAGTCACGCAAGTCAGGATCGTGACCGGGGACACGAAGGTGGTTCCCCGCGGGAAAGCCGATGGAGTTTTCATCAATACCACTGGAATCGGAGAGTTTGCGACACCGGCGCCGCCCGGACCATCCGCAATTGAGCCGGGGGATCTACTGATCATCACGGGGCCGATCGGCAGACATGGACTGGCCATCCTGGCAGCGCGGGAGAAACTTGGTTTTGAACCCCCGCCCCAGAGCGATTGTGGCCCTCTCATTGAGGTGTTTCGGGACCTACGGGATGCCGGTCTGTGCCCGCGTGCCGCCCGGGACGCCACACGGGGAGGGGTGGCCGCCGTCTGCCATGAATGGGCTCAGGCCTCGGGCACCACACTACGGATCGAAGAATCCGAACTCCCTGTCTCGGCCGAGATTCGCGGGGCCTGTGAACTCCTCGGGCTTGATCCGCTGTTCCTCGCCAACGAGGGGACTGCGGTTCTGGCGGTCGAATCGGCGCTCGCCATTCCAACGCTCCAGCTTCTGCGGTCGACCCGCCTCGGGACAAATGCCGCGATCATCGGTGAGGTTCGTCACCGCGGAGTCGTACCGGTTGTGATCGGGAACCGCCTGGGCCGGGAAAGAGTACTGGAAGAGCCCACCGGTGCTCCCATGCCACGGATTTGCTGACGGCCACCGAAACAATCATTCGGGGAGTTCAATGATCAGCGCCGGGGGTCGAGTGACTCACCCGGCGCTGAATGCAATTTCCGAAACTGCGTGCGGCTTGCGGCCTATGAAAGATTCATGGTGACGGTCTTCAGCTCGGTGTAGTTGGCCAAACCCGCCTCACCCAGCTCGCGGCCAATACCGCTCATCTTGAAGCCACCAAATGGCGCGGCCGCATCGAACACGTCATAGCAGTTGATCCAGACCGTTCCTGCCCTCACGCTGTGGGCAATCTTGTGCGCCTTGGCGCCATCACTCGTCCAGACTGCGGCCGCCAGCCCGTAGGTGGTCCGGTTGGCCCGCTCGATCACTTCATCGACCTTGCGGAACGGCAGGATGCTCAAGACCGGGCCAAAGATCTCCTCCCGGGCGATGGACATCGAATCGGTCACCTCGTCGAACACGGTCGGTTCGATGAAGAAGCCCTTTTTCCCCCACCGTTTTCCACCGGTCAGACACTTGGCTCCCTCATCGACCCCCTTGTTGATGTAGCTGAGGATCTTGTCGAACTGGGCCTGATCGACCTGCGGCCCCTGGGTGGTGTTTGTGTCGAACGGGTCCCCCAGCTTGCGGGCGCGGGCACGCTTGACCAGTTTTTCGACAAACGCATCGTGGATCTTCTCTTCGACGAAAACCCGACTGCCGGCACAGCAGCACTGCCCCTGATTGAAGAAGAGGCCAAATTCGGTTCCGGCGACCGCGGCGTCGAGGTCACAGTCGGCGAAGATGATGTTGGGGCTCTTCCCTCCCAATTCAAAAGTCAGCCGCTTCAACGTGGGGGCGGCCTCCGTCATGATCGTCTGGGCTGTTCGATACTCACCCGTGAAGGCAATCTTGTCGACGTCCGGATGCCGGACCAGCGCCGCTCCGGCCGTGGGGCCATACCCCGGAACGATATTGACCACCCCCTTCGGGAAACCAGCTTCCAGGGCCAGCTCCCCCAGGCGCAGACAGGTCAATGGGGTCTGCTCGGCAGGCTTCATGACCACCGTGCATCCGGCCGCGAGGGCAGGGCCCCACTTCCAGGCCACCATCAAGAGGGGGAAGTTCCAGGGGATGATCTGCCCGGCCACCCCCACGGGTTCACGGCGGGTGTAGCAAAAATAATTGCCCCGAATCGGAATCGTGTCCCCCTTCAGCTTGTCGGCCCAGCCGGCGTAGTATCGCAGGCAGTCGATCACGAGCGGGAGATCCGCAGCCCGCGCATCACGGATCGGCTTCCCGTTATCGAGAGTTTCGAGGGCCGCCAGCTCATCCAGATTCTGTTCCACCAGGTCGGCCAGGCGATGCATCAACCGTCCACGGTCCCGTGCATCCATCTTGGGCCAATCGCCGGTTTCGAAGGCCTTCCTCGCCGCCTTCACCGCCCGCTCGATATCAACGGCATCCCCTTCGGCGACGTCGGCAATTTTGGTCTCCGTGGCGGGATTGAAGGTCGCGAATGTCTTGCCTCCCTTGGCGTCGACCCACTTGCCATCAATCAGCAACTGGGTCTGGCGGACCTTGGGGACGGAAACCGAACGATGGGCCTTGGCGCTGGAAGTGACCATGACGGGTGTCCAAAGAGGAGGATTTTTCGCTAAATCCGGCTCCCCTTGACGGGGATACAACCGAACCGGGGACCGTGAGATCCCTCTGGAAGCAGTCTACCGATTAGGATGCAGGGTGCGAAGACACCGCCTGGTCTTCCGGAAAACTCCCCCACCGCCCTCCGCGTTCAAAGTGTCCCGGCCATGCGCCAGAATCAATCCTTTCTCAAGAGTCTGCAGTGTGCGTGGCAGGGGCTGTTCAACCTCTGCCTGACGCAGCGCAATTTCCGCATTCATCTCTTCGTGACCGCGTGTGCCCTGGCGGGAGCTGTGGCGTTTCGCTTCGATGCCTGGCGCTGGGCCGTGTTGATCCAGACCATTGGCCTGGTTCTGGTTGCGGAAGGCTTGAATTCCGCCCTGGAATCCACCGTCGATCTCTGCTCGCCCGAATTCCACCCGCTGGCCCGCCAGGCGAAGGACATGGCGGCCGCCGCAGTCCTGATCGCGACGATTTGCGCGATCATCTGCGGAGTCTGCCTCTACGGCCCCGAGTTGTTGGAAATCGTCAGTCAAAAACAGACGTCTTATTGACTGGCGGCACGCTCTCGTTCGCGGACGCCGATCTCGGGATGATCAATGAAAAATCCATCAATTCCCAGATCAAGAAATCGGCGGAGTTCCCCGGCGACATTGCCGGAACTGCTCCGGAAGCGATCGTCATCAATCGGGATCCCGACCTGAAACTCCCTCGGCAGGAATGCGTTCTCGGCCCGAAACGTGTAGGGGTGCACCAGCAGACCCGCTCGATGCGCATCCGACACGAGGCTCGTCGGCTCCCCCTGACGGCCGTCATTCGCACGCGGAATCACCAGGTTCTTGTCGGGCCCGATGCCATGGGAGATTTTGCGGATCTCCCCGAAATACCTTGGCGTCAACCACCCTGTGAGACCAGTCCCAGCGGTGGGATCGTCGAAGGGAAACGGGGGCCTGCTGCCCAGCAATTGGATTCTCCGTGCGTCACAGAGTGTGGCCAGCTTCCTGAGGCTCTCGGTTTCGAACGATTGCAGGAAGACTGGTGCGTCACCTGATGCCAGGCCATGTGCCTTCAATTCAGCCACCAGCGGTTCTTCCAGCGGGATCCCGAGTGCTGCAAATCGCGCAGAATGCTTGGTCTCGGCATAAACTCCGATTTCGCGTTGCAGTCGCCGGGAAAGAGTTTCCCGCAGTTGCAGGATTTCACCGAACGTGGGGATTTCAAACTGGCCGTCAAACCGGGCACTCTCCGCCCGCAGTTGTGGCAGGCGCTCGCGGGCCCGGAGTGTCTTCAATTCGGCCAGCGTCAAATCCTCAACGAACCAACCGGTCACTTCTCGGCCACCAAGTCGCTTTGTCGCCCGCCGGGAGGCGAACTCGGGATGGGTTGCGATGTCGGTCGTCTCACCAATCTCCGGTTCATGACGGGCCACCAGCACTCCATCCCTGGTGATCACCAGATCGGGTTCAATGAAGTCAGCGCCCTGGATGGCCCCCAGTTCATAGGCCGCCAGTGTGTGTTCGGGTCGCTGCCCGCTGGCCCCCCGATGGGCAATCACGATCGGCCTTGCGACCAGCCCCGGCATAAATGACTCGGGCGAACCTGCCACCAGCAACTCCCGAGTCACTCCCATTCCCGTCACAAGTAGCACAAACCCGCACAGAAACAGGTGCCCATTCCAGCGTTTGTTCATGGCTGACAATCACCGCTGCGCCAGCTTGGGTCGTCGGCCAAAACAATACAGGTGTCCCGCCGTTCGCAGGAAGATCTGATTGTCCACCAACGCCGGTGTGGCATACACGTTTTCCTCGAAGTCGGCGGTATGCAGCACCTGCCATTCATCCGCATCGCTGACGATCGTCAGTCGGCCATGTTCATCACACAGGAAGACCTTGCCATCTCCGGCAACGGGCGACGCGTAATAATCACCCGCGGCCTCCAGTCGCCCCTCTTTGAGCTTGTTCCCCGACTTGAGGTTGAGCGTCGTCAGCAACCCCTTGTCGCGGACCGTGTAAAGACGCGATGCAGTCGCGAGTGGGGAGGCACAAAACGGGACGAACCGGGTCTGTTCCCAGAGCACATGGGACTCAGTGATATCTCCACGCCCCCCCGGCTTGATGGCGACGATCACATTCCTTCCCACCGCAAACAACCTGCGAAACAATTCGTATTCGTCTCGAGACAATGAGCCATTCTTGTCCCGATCCACCTGCGTAAAACGCATCAGGATTGGACCTTCAGGCAGTTCTCCCTCCTCAAATTGACCGTTCCTGTCACGGTCATACTCCGAGACGACATCGTCGAATGTGGGAACATTGAACCGCTCTCCCCCCACCTCGTTCCCAGCCGCGAATCCGGATGCATACAGGATATTGTCGGGCCCCACGGTCGGGGTCGCAGAGACAAATCTCGCGATGCCATGGACACGCCACAACTCGACTCCCGTCTCCAGGTCGTAACCGGTCACGCGCAGGGTACCGGCCACAACCACCTGTGACTTACCATCCACCATCCAGATGATGGGGCTGCCATAATTCCGCAGATAGTCTGAACGATCCACCTTCCAGGCAGTTTCTCCAGTCTTCAGATCGACGGCCAGCAGGAATGAATCAAGGTCGTGATCCTGCGAGAGAATGACTTTTCCGTCGGCAATCAGGGGAGAGCTCCCCGCCCCAAACGTGTTCTTGAATGGTCCCAGGGGAAGAAACCAGAGCTTGTTCCCCGCGAAGTCAAAGCAGGAGAGACCAGCCGATCCGAAAAAGCTGACCACACGATCACCTTCAACGGCGACTGTGCACTGGGCGTGACTCCCGATGCGGTGGATCTCTTCGAGTTGCGCAAAGGGAGTTGGTTGCTCCCAGAGTTTGCGGCCGGATTCACGATCAAGTGCAATTGTCAAAAGCCGATTGTTTTCGACCGCCTGCAGGAAGATGTGGTTCTCGGTGACGACGGGGGAGGAATGGCCGGGAGGGAGCGGAATCTTCCAGGCCCGCGTCCGGCTCTCCGGGGCAATGTCGGCTGGCAGAGAACGTGTCTCGACGGCCATACCCCGGGCGTTCGGGCCACGAAACTGGGGCCACTCCCCGGCCAAAGCCCTGGCCGCCCCAATGAGATCCGGGGCCAAGATGCCACACAGAATCAAACTCAACATCAATCTTGTCATCGGGATGATCCGAATCCTGCTTGGAGAAAGCCGCCGGGAGCGACTACTGATCAAGGTTGGCTGCAGCGACATCTTCAAACATTCGATGGGACTGCGGATGCGTGGGAATCAGTTCCGTGACAGAGACTCGCCTGAGACGGCCATCGGCGCGAAACTCTCCCTGTCCGGTGACCCGCACTCGACAATCCCACAGCCAGTGCAGCAGGGACAAACGTGGATGGTCCCAATAGCACCAGATGCGTTCGCCACGGTCGGTTGCGATGCCAAATCGGCCTTCGTCGATCTCCAGGCGCTCCAGCCAACCCACGACCTGTACCGCCGCTTCGGTCGGACGGGCGTCCAGGAGTTCCTGGGCGAATTTCGCCAATGCAGGACTCATCAGAGCGTGCCGCGAACGACGGGGGCTCTGCAATTCGATTCCGGCAATCGCCGATTCTCCCTCCAGCCATGGGCGCAGACGGACCAACCGACTCAGCACATTCGCTGAAAGATCAGCCACAGGGACGTGATTCTGCTCAAGACGGTGCAGCAAATCGATCAATACCTCGAAACCCGTATCCCGGGGATCGGGTCGAAGTTCCGGAAAGAGTGTTCTCTGTCGAAATTCCTCCGGAGCCGACTCCCCAAGGGCCGGAAGTGACACATCGACCACCTGACGCAGATCCATGACGGGCGAAATCGAAACCAGGCACGGCTGCGATGCCAGGCGCAACCAACCCGGCAGACGTCCTTTCGAAGCGTTTTTGCGCCCCAGTGCGGAGAGCAGCGATTCCCGAATCAGACCAGGAACCTCGGCGAGTAAACGTGCGACACTGCGCAGGGATGCCTCGCCGTGGGCAGCCTCTGACAAAAGCAGAACAACACGGGGCATGAACGCGAACCGAAATCAGGTGAGAGGCAGGGCACAGGCCTGCAGAACCGCCTTCTGCACGGCCAACTCGTGGTCATGAGAGAACAACGGCGACTTTTCTCCACGAATCACTCGAGCCATGTCAGCCGCATCATCGACGTACCGTGTGTAGCGGGGCAATTCCACAGCCTGCCGTCCTGCCGGAAACTTACCCCTGGGCCTGTCGAGCACGAGTTCAACGCGCGGATTGTCAAGCGGCTGAACCTGAAACGATCCCTGGGTTCCACAGACAATGATGTGCCGTCGGGCTCCCCCATCCACTTCGACCGCACTCGACTTGAGCGTCGCCGTGGCGTTCTGGTACTCAAACACAGCCAGCATGTTATCGAAGAGAGAGTCTTGACCACGGACCGCCTGACGCGGGAAGGGGGTGACCCTGTCGGGGGGGCCAAGCACGGCGACCACCAGATCGGTGATATGACATCCCAATTCGAAAAAGATACCACCCCGATAACTGGCCAGCCCCGCCCGGGCGGTCGGGTCCACAACCTTGCTCATGACCGCATGGACTTCGAAAATCTCGCCGAACCAACCCTCCCTGACGAGCTCCCTCAGCATCACGATGCCAGGGTTGTAGCGGTACATGTAGCCAAGCTGAACGAGCAGTTTCTGCCGGGCGGCTGACTGCAGGATCCTGGTGAATTGGGACAGCGACTCCCCCGCCGGCTTGTCGAGGTGAACGTGTTTCCCGGCATCAATACACGCTTCTGCATGGTCAAGCAGATCCCGCACCGCGGTCTCAACAAGCACCAGTTCCAATCCAGGAGTACTCAGCAACTGATCACGGGACAGCCACGGCAGATCGGCGTAGGCTCGCTCCTTTCCGACCTGACTTCGACGTTCCAGAGAGGGTTCTACGATCCCCACAACCTCGTACTCGGCCGAGTCCCGGAACACCTCGAGTTTTGAGGCGTGTGCGTGCGATGTTCCGATCTGTCCGACCTTGATCCTTGCTCTGGCCCCGCCCGCATGGACATGCGGCGAGAGTGACGCCAGGGCTGCTCCGACGAGTGCCTTTCCCAAGAATCCGCGCCGGGAATCAGCCATCTGGCACCTTCTCTCAGAACAGGAACGGGAGGAGGCTGGCGAATTGCCAGCCCCACCTCAAATCTCCCTGAACGCGACCGTCACCGACCCGATCAACCAAGAATTTTGCGACGCAGGTCGGTCAGCAAAGTGACGGCCGCTCCAATGTCAGCCTTCTGTCGCACCCGGTCGTGGGCGATCTCGCGTTCGATGGTCAGGGGCCCGGTATAACCAATCGCCAGCAGGGTGCGGAGGTAGGTTTCCATCCCGACATCCCCCTCGCCCAGCGCCACCTCGCTTCCCCACTCGATTCCGCGTTTTCCCTCGGACGCCCACTTGGCATCCTTGCAGTGCACACTCCGGACGTATTTGCCGACTTGCTTCAAAGCGTCGATCGGGTTTCCGGTTCCGTAGAGAATCATGTTGGCCGGATCGAAATTGATAAACAGGTTCGACCGCTCCACGTCGTGGATGAACTCCAACAGGTGATCGGCCGATTCCTGTCCGGTTTCGAGGTGCATTTTCTGGCCATTGCCGGCCACATGGTCCAACAGGTCGCGGGTACAGCTCACAAGTTCCTTGTAATCACTCCCCGCCCGATCCGCCGGCACAAACCCGATGTGCATTCCCACGGTGTCGCACCCGAGCAACTTCGTGAAATCCGAGATCTCAGTCATCTCGGCGAGACGAGCGGCACGCGTCTCACGGGGAACCAGTCCAACAGTCCGGGCCGTTGTCGGAATGTCGGCGTAACTCTCCCCCTCGAATCCACCAAATACGCAGGTGATGGTGATTCCGGCTTCACGACACTTCTTGAGAAACTCGTCGGCCGCTCGCGCATTGCGCGTCTGCTGGTGCGGCGAGTGAATCTGCACCGTGGGAATGCCCAATTCACGGGCGACATCCAGATGAACTCCAAGACCTGCGTCCACGGAAGTGAACACGCCGATCGACCAAGGCTGCATCGAGTTGCTCCTGCAGGGAAGTGTGCGCAATTGGTTTTCGATTTGTGGCGCGGATGATATGTTCACAGACCTCACCCACGCAACCGCCCCCCTCCCGTTCCGGTCCCGCCCCATGATCCGCCTGAAGCAGATTCTCGTCCCCATCGATTTCAGTCCGCAGAGTGAGCGGGCCTCCGACTACGGACTGACTCTGGCCCGAAAGTTCGGCGCCACCGTGCACCTGCTGCATGTCATCGAGGATCCGGTCGTCTATCTGCCCATGTATGAGAGTTATCCAGTCCCCTCCCGACAGCAGTTCGAGACCTACGCCCAGGAACGACTCGACAACTGGATCCCCGAAGCGGTGGCCGAAGGGGTCAAGATCGAGACCGCCTGGCGACATGGACGTCCTGATGTCGAGATTGTCGATTACGCATCGGACAGTGCCATCGATCTGATTGTCATCGGAACACACGGTCGGGGAATGGCTGCCCACTTGTTGCTGGGAAGTGTCGCCGAGAAGGTGGTGCGAAAGGCGGCCAGTCCGGTGCTGACCGTACATGCCACCGGGCATCAGTTCGTCCAGTCCTGAGTTCTCCCGATGACACGTCTCTTCAGTGGAACCCCCTGGGACCGTCCTCCCACCTGCGATCGCTGCGCCAAACCTGTCGCGGATTGCAATTGTCCCCCCCCCACTCCTCCCAAGCCGAGTGGAGACCCCTCAAAACAGACGGCAAGGGTGCGGCGAGAAAAGCGTCAAAAGGGGAAACTGGTGACAGTGGTCTCGGGCCTTTCCGGGAGCCAGACCGATCTCCCCCAATTGCTGACCCAACTCAAGTCGTCTCTGGGAACGGGCGGCACCATGGATGACGAATCGCTGGTGATCCAGGGAGATCAAGTTGAGCGAGTCTCGGCGGCCCTCGCCAAACTCGGCTACAAGGTGAAGGGCTGAGTCGCACGTCGGTATCCACAACCGAGCTCCCTGTCGGGATCAACTACCGGCTGACCCCGTCGCAGGAACATCCGACGGAGCCATCGCGGGACGGTTGCCACCAACGTGCGGGGAGAGAGGAGCAGGCATCACGACTCCCGCGATGTCAGGCGATGCCTCACCGTACGCAGGAGAGGTCACCTCTTCACGACTGCGACGATTCCAGCCAAGCAACTCGCCCAACCAACGCTGAATCTCCAACATCAGGCTCAGAGCGGCGGGAACGAAGACAAGCGTCAGGATCGTTGAAACGACCAACCCCCCCAGAAGCACCGCCCCAATCCCTCGGTAGAGTTCACTCCCCGCACCGGGGGCAATCACCAGAGGCAGCAATCCGGCCAACCCACTGAGGGTTGTCATGAAAATCGGCCGAATACGGTCCCGCAGGCTTTCGAGAATCGCCTCGGCAATCGGCATGTCATTCTCGCGGATATTGGCGATCGACTGCTCGACAATCAGAATCGGGTTGTTCACCACGGTTCCCACAAGCATGAAAAAACCCAGCATCGTCAACACATCCAGCGACGGCGGTTCCGACCTCCCCAGCAGGAAATAGTTCATCATCGACAGCCCGACAAAGCCCCCCACCGCCCCCAACGGAATTGTCAACATGACCACGAAGGGGTAGAGCCAAGACTCAAAGGTCGCGGCCATCATCAGGTAGGTCACCAGGACCGCCAGCAGGAAATTGTCGCGCATCGACGACCAGGTTGAGACCAGCTTGTCGGCCGTCCCGGCCAGTTCAATTCGATATCCCCCGTCGATCAGGCTCTGGTCATTCTGCAGGGGTTGGCGGATCTCGCGATCAATCACTTCCATCGCCGTTTCCAGAGGATAGCTGGCCGGTGGTGTCACCTCGATCCGGATCGTCCGCTGGCGGGTTCGGTGGTTGATTTGCTCAGGTCCGCTGCTGAGCTTGACGTCAGCAACGGCCCCCAGTGGGACAAGTTGGCCCGTGGGCATTGCGATGGGGAGCGAACCCAGGTCCTGGGTCCGACTGGCAAACTGCGTCTCGCCCATGATTCTCAGATCGATCCGATCGCCACCGGAATAAAAATCGGTCGCGTATGCACCATCCACAAGGGCATCGACGGCATATCCCAAATCATCCGCGGTAATCCTCAGATCGGCTGCCTGTTCCCACTTCGGCGTAACGTGCACCTCCGGATTCGAAAGGTCGAGGCTGGGCTGTGGAATGGCCTGCGCGCCCGGAATCATCTGGGTCATCTTTGGCTGCCCGGCTTCATCCAGCACGGGCTGCCCGGTCTGTGGATCGATCACGGGACGGGGAACGACCTGTCCGAGAATCCGCCCGCCAATTTCCACCAATTTCGTCAGCTCCGGTCCTGTGATTGCTATTTCAATCGTGCGGCCACCAGTAATGTTCTGCTCGAACAGGCTGGACTGCTTTGCCACGACGAACGTACCGGGAAGCTTCCCCGCCACACTCTGGATCAATGGCACCAACTCCGCGACGCGGGTCGGATCCTGAGCACGGATCCCCATGAAAACCGATCGCGACCTCGCCACAAAAAAGAAGTCCTCGATGATGGGGAATTTCAACTGCGCGGCCTCTGGGGTGCCGGGATCCACATCAAAGTAGGGACGGAGTTCTCCTTCCACCAACTCTCCCATGTCCCGCAACTGATTGAGGTTGTACCCCGGGGGAGGAATCAGGATCCCCATCACCAGGTTGCGATTTCCTGTGGGGAGGTATTCGACCTTCGGTGTCAGAGCCCAGCTCAGCCACAGCCCACCGCCGACAAACAGCAGGATCATCAACGCTCGCGTCACACCTCCCCAGGGGCTCTGCATCACACGCCGGTTGAAGCCGACCACGAGATCAACAAACCATCCCGCCATGGCATCGAGGGGATGGAGAATGAAACGATCGATGATGCTCCACACCAATCTCGGGAGAAACCAGACCGCCTTGATCCAGTCGGCCCTGCCATCCAGGGCGGTCGGGGAGGTGAACCAGTCTGACAGACGATTCTTGCCCGGCTCGGGATTGCGCAACAATCGCATCGATGCGGTCGGCACCACTGTGATCGCCACCAGCATCGAGAATCCGACCGACGCACTGATTGCGAGGGCGATGTCGCGGAAGAGCTGCCCGGCCTCCTCCTTGATCATCAGGATGGGCAGAAACACCACCAGGTTGGCGATTGTGGCGTTGAGCAGGGCCCCAGTCACCTCCGAGGCGCCACGGACAGATGCCGTCAGGGGACTGTCCCCCAGTTGCCAGCGGCGGAAAATGTTCTCCAACATCACAATGGCATTGTCCACCAGCATTCCGACGGCAAACGCGAGTCCTCCCAGCGCCGGAACATTGAGTGAACGGCCCATGAGCTTCATCATCAGGAAGGCCCCGATCGTACTGACGATGATGTGAATGAAAATAATCACCGTGGACCGGCCATTGCGCAGGAACAGCAACAGCGTGATGAATGTCAGCACCGCGCCTTCGACGAGGTTGTCGACAACCAGTTGCCGGGCCGAGTAGATGTACTCGGTCTCGTCATAAACCTGCATCAATTCCAGGCCCTGCTGCTTCAAGACCCCCTCGTTCAACTGCCCAGCCGCACTGGCGAGCCGCTCCTGCACATCGAGCACATTGGCACCGATGGCACGCTGGCAGTTGACGGCGATGCAGAAGCTGCCGAAGCGGGCGACAAATCCATCCGGTTTCTTGTGCCCCTTGACCACCTCAGCCACATCCCGAACGTAGACAGGAATACCATCCCGACGTGCGACGATGACATTCTCGACTTGTTCCAATGACCGGAATTGTCCGAGCGTCCGCACCGAGTACCGGCGTTTTTGTTCCCAGAAGTCACCCCCGGAGCTGTCCTTGTTCTGCATGCGCAGTGCCAGTCGCAAGTCATTGATTGTCAACTGGCGAGCCGCCAGCTTTTCCGGGTTGACGATCACCTGAACCTCTTCTTCACGTCCCCCCAGCACATTTGAGTTCGAGACCCCGGGAACCGTTTCGAACTTTGCCTCGATGAAATCCTCGGCAAACTTTCGCAGCTTGGTGACATCAATCGTGTCTGGAATCAACTCCTTGATGACCGGATACTTCTCGGCTGCCGCGTTCATTCGGAGCAGGCGGACACCACTGTTGCGGGCCCGGATGGCGGGAGCGAGAGCTTCGGCAGTGTCGGGATGCCGCTCGGCGAATTCTTCCAGTTCGGCCACCGAGGCCGTCCGCTGCATCAGGATGAACCATGCAATTGGGCGGTCCGCAGCATTCGATGTGGTGATGACGGGTTCCTTCACTTCGGGAGGATAGAAGGGAACCTGCTGCAGCCTGGAATTGACCTTGATCTCGGCGGTCGACATGTCCGTTCCGACCGGGAATTCGAGCGTGATGCGTCCCATCGAATCCATCGACTCGGAGGTCATTTTGCTGACCCCCTCCACGCTCTTGAGCTGTTTTTCCTGCTCCTGCACCACGACCCGTTCAACTTCCTGAGGGCTGGCACCTGGCCAGATCGTGTCGATGGAGAGAGTGGGGGTCTGTACCTCCGGAATCAACTGCATTGGCATGGCCAGCATGGCCAAAATGCCGAATAGCGTGACCAGGATGACCCCGACGGCAACCTTGACGGGATTTCGGACAAACGATTCGATCAACTGCATGATTGAGACCCAAAGGAGTGCCGTGCAGGGCAGGGGTGAGGCGCAGGGGCCGCACGCTGTGCGAGAGCGTTTAGCGGGCCGCGGCCTCGCGGGGAGCCAATGAATACCTGACCTTCTGGCCAGGACGCAGTCGCTCGTTCCCTTCAATGACCACCAAGTCGTCAGATTTCAGCCCGGCTTCAGGAGAAACCGGTGTCACCTGGATGTCGCCACCATCTGCGATCCCCAGTTCGACTGGAACAGGCCGAACCGTTCCCTCGCCGGCGGTCTCAGCCGACGGGACCACAGCGTACACCAGGGGAACCCGTCCCCCCAGGACGACACTGTCTTTTGAGACCAGCAGTGATGCCTTCTGGCGTCCCACCGGGAGAATCGCCCGAGCCAGCATTCCCGACTTCAACTCGTGGGTGACCGCCGCCCCCTCGACACGTGCTGTGCGCCGGGGATTCTTCACACGGATCAAAACGGGAAACGCTCGTGATTTGACATCCGCTTGAGGCACAATCGCCTGGATGGTGCCCGGAAAGGACTTTGTGCGGGTCGCGTTCACCTCGACCCGCACTTCCTCGCCGACTTCCAGATCGGTGATGGCATCCTCATTGACGTTCACGCGAATGTCGACCGTATCCAGTTCGGCCATTTCGACGACAGACTCACCGTCCCGTATCCAGTGTCCAACCTCGGTGAACTCTGCGGTGACATAGCCGGTGAAATACGCGCGAATCGTGTACTTCTTCATCCGGTCCTTGATGAGGTTGACCTGTTCCTGCTGGGAGGCAACCTTGGCTTCCAATTGTCGGATTCTCTGCTCACGTGCTCCTTCGAACACAAGCCGCCGGGTGGCCTGCGCCTCGAGAAACATCGCATCTGCCTCTTCCGCCTTCGCCCTGGCGTTGTCCACAGCCTCCTGGGAGGTGCTTTTCTTCGTTGCCAGAACCTGCTGGCGGTTGTAATTCGAATCAGCGTTGTCACGACTGGCCTTGGCAGCAGCCAGCCTGGCATCGGCCTGCTGCTTCTCGACCGGAAATGACTTCACCGACTCTTCCAGCTCTTCCTGACGAAACTTCAATTCCGACTCGGCATGTGCCAATTCAATCGCAATTGTGCCCGTCAGCACCTGGGCCAAAACCTCCCCCTCTTCCACGTAATCCCCTTCGTTGTGTCTTAACTCAACGATCCGCCCCGAAACAGCACTGCCAATCACCGACTTTCGTGCGGGAGTGACTGTCCCAACGAAAGCCTGCCCCGTGGAGACTTCCCGTTCATGCACGGCCGTCACACGCACCGGAGCCGGCCCCTGTGACCAGGCAATGCCCGGCAGGAAAAGCCCTGCGAGAGCCGGAAGCGCCAGGAAACAGGTGGTGACCCGGCATCGGCTGCCTTGACTGGCCGCTCGGATGATGAGCCGGGAGGGAAAAAAGGAGTCGAGACGAAGACGGTGCATGATGCTCTCAGCCGAGGTTCACTCGGTATCGCAGGGACAACCGGCATGGGGGCGAATACTTTGCATGCTAAGTGATTGGCCCGAGTTAGATCAACCGGGACTGATCGGAACTCGCACCGAAGTGATCAAGACGAGACTGATTCCATTCATTAAGATCCCGATCGCGGGCGCTTTGGCTGGCTCCCGGATGTTCATCAAACGGAGTGGATGAATGAAGTCGACGAACAAGACGACGGACGTTCCGTCCAAGCTTGGCAGCATGTCCACGTCGGCCCATGACTCAGGGATTCTCACACCGCTCGTGACCGGTGGGCTGTTGTTCAAGATGGGCCGAGCGATCGTTGTGGCGTTTCTTTTGCTGGGGATTTTCCCCGATCTCCTCTCCATTCTCGTCTCTGTCGCGAACGCCCAAGGGGATAAGTCCAGTGAGGGCTCGGTTCCCGACCGGCTGAATCGGCTTGCCAAGGAGACAAGCCCCTATCTGCTGGCCCATGCACGCAACCCTGTCGATTGGTATCCCTGGGGTCCTGAAGCACTTGAAAAAGCCCGCCGCGAAGACAAACCGATCTTTCTCTCAATTGGCTACAGCAGTTGTCACTGGTGTCACGTGATGGAAAAGAAAGTCTTTTCCAATCCGAAGATTGCGGAGGCAATGAACCGCCACTTTGTCTGTATCAAAGTCGATCGGGAAGAACGCCCCGACCTCGACGAGATCTACATGGCGGCTCTCCAGGCGTACTACCGCCGGATCGGCAGCAACCAGTCGGGCGGGTGGCCGCTCTCTCTCTTCCTCACCCCCGATGCCCGGCCGTTGGGAGGTGGAACCTACATCCCCCCCACAGCCGACGAAGAGGGTCGCACCAGTTTTCCGGAATTGATGCAGAACCTCGTGGCGGCGTGGAAAGATCCAGACGCCCGCAGGAAGCTGAACGACAATGCAACACTGCTGGTGGATGATCTCCAGTCGATGCAGCGTCCCCCCCGTCCCCTGGGGGCTGTTGAACTCTCGCCAGAACTGACATCAATCGCATTCTCGTCCCTGCAGGATTCATTCGATTCGGAACACGGCGGGTTTGGCTTCACTCCGCGCTCGCCCAACAGGCCAAAATTCCCCGTCCCTCCACGACTTGCATTTCTGGAGCGGGTCTCCCAACGGGGAGCCCATGCTGCCGATGCAGCCCGCATGCTGGATTTCACCCTCGAGCGGATGGCCTCCGGAGGAATCTACGACCATGTTGGCGGTGGATTTCATCGCTATAGCACCGACCGTGCCTGGCGGATTCCTCACTTTGAAAAAATGCTGTACGACAACGCACTCCTCGCGTCTGTCTACACATCCGCGTACTCCCGTACGAAGAATGCTCGCTTCCAACAGATCGCCGAGGGAACACTTGAGTTCGTGCTGCGTGAATTGACCGACTCACGCGGCGGGTTCTATTCGGCCCTGGATGCTGACTCCAACGGCATCGAGGGAGGATATTACGCCTGGACCATTGACCAACTGCAGGCCGTTTTGTCGCCCGACGAAATGGGAATCTGTCAGGATATCTACGGCATCTCGGGAGCCCCGAATTTCGACGAGGGATTTGTCCTCCTGCGCACTGTCCCCCTCGAGGAATCAGCCACAAAGCTGCAGATCCCGGTACAAACCCTGGAGAAGTCACTGGTCGAGATCCATCGCAAGTTGTTGCGGGAGCGAATGCGACGTGAACCTCCGGCGCGTGATGACAAGATTCTTTGCGGCTGGAACGGTCTGATGATCGCCTCCCTGGCCGATGCGAGTGTCGTGTTCGAACGCCCGGAATATCTTCGGGCGGCACGTGAGGCAGCCGAATTCGTCCTGAGTGCGATGCGACAGGACAATGGCCGGTTTTATCGCAGTTATTGTCGCCAGGAGGCGCGACTTGACGCCTACCTCGAAGACTATGCCTACCTCGTTCAGGGGTTGCTGGCGTTGGCGCGGGCGACTGGCGACGAGCGCTGGGGCACGGCAGCTCGTCGATTGACCGACCTGCAATTGCAGCTCTTCTGGGACAATGCCCGCGGAGGCTGCTTCGCCACCAGCACCGAGCACGAAATCCTGCTGGTTCGCACCAAGCCTCCCTACGACTCGGTGTTGCCGTCCGGCAACAGTGTGACGGCCCTGAACCTGCTGGAAATTGCCCGCGCAAGCGGCGAAGACCACTACCGCAAAAAGACCGAAATGCTGCTTCAGGAGTTTGCTCCCTATCTCGCCACACGCCCTGAGAGCCTGGCCAATATGGCATCGGCACTCCTGCTGTGGCAGGGGATGGAAGTTGCTCCCCCCGTCCAGGATTCCCCCCCCCAGATCAAGCTGATGTCGGGGGAAGAGGGATCAAAACCCACAGCCGCGGCCCGCCGCAAGCCGGCGGACAAGGTCACCGCCAAGGTGTTGCTCTCAGCCGATCCGCTTCCTCCCGGGGGAACCTGCCGAGTCCTCGTACAACTCGACATCGCCCCCGGCTGGCACATTCATGGGAATCCGGCGGGCGATCCGGAAGGGGACAATGCCACGGAATTGTCGCTTCAGTCGGAACTCGACCTGACGCTCCAGGGCGTCAACTATCCCAAGGCGCGAGTCGTAGAACGCGATGCCGATCAAGCCCCCGCCCGTTACCTTGAGGGGAAGACCTCGATTCGGGCAACACTGGAGATCCCCCGTGAAGCTGCCGGCAAGACGGAAGAATTGCAGTTTGAGATTCTGTACCAGGCGTGCAATGATGCGTCATGCCTGCGTCCCCAGACCCTGAAGTTGAAGGTCCCGGTGCGTGTGGCCCGCCGTCTGAGCGAGGCTCGACCGGCGAATGAAGAGCTTTTTACCAACCCGCCGGCGCGCCCCGAGTCGCCGCCGGCCAAAACCCGGCGTGGCTGATGACCCGAAAAATCGCGGTTCTTGGTTCTGGTGGAATGGGGACCGGCTGTGCACTGGTACTGGCCGAAAAGCCGAGCCATGAAGTCTGGTTGTGGTCACATGACACAAGCCGGACCGGCGAGATGCAGCAGTTGGCCGAAAATCGCCGGTATTTGCCCGGAATTCCCCTGTCGCCCAGCCTCAGGCTCAGTTCGTCTGCACCTCAGGTACTCCATGACGTCAGCCTGGTGGTCGTGGCAATTCCCACCAAGTACCTGAGGGACACCCTTCAAAACCTGGCGGTTCCACTGGGGGCCGAGACGGCTGTCGTGAGCGTCGTGAAGGGGATCGAAAACTCCACGTTTCTCCGTCCGAGCCAGATTATTACCGAGGTCCTTGGGACGCCGCGTGTCGCAACGCTGTGCGGCCCCAGCCATGCAGAGGAATTTGCCCGCCGCCTCCCCTGCAGCGTGGTTGTCGCCGGACTCGAAGCCGAATTGCTGCGCGACGCACAACTCTGCTTCAATTCGGACCGATTTCGTGTCTACACCAATCGTGATCTCCTGGGAGTGGAATTGGCAGGGGCCCTCAAGAATGTGGTGGCGATCGCGGCGGGAATCTCGGACGGTCTCGGATATGGAGACAATGCCAAGGCCGGACTGCTCAGCAGAGGCCTGGTGGAAATGACCCGATTTGGCGTGGCCCTCGGTGCCGATCCCGAGACGTTTGTCGGGCTGGCGGGTATGGGTGACCTGATCACCACGTGCTACAGCCCTTACGGCCGAAACCGGCGTGTGGGAGAAGAAATTGGTCGAGGTCGCTCGCTCACGCAGGCTGCCCAGGCGATTCATGGCGTCCCCGAGGGAGTGACCACCTGCCGTGCGGTCCACGATCTGGCTCTGACTCGAGGTATTGACATGCCGATCTGCAGCGAAGTCTACCGGGTCCTGTTCGAGGGTAAGTCTCCCCAGGCCGCGACAGACAGCCTGATGAATCGACCACCAAGATCAGAAGCCCGACACACGTGATGTGCGTCTGAAACCGCACCATTTTTGGGACGCAGACAACCTGATCCCGACAACTATGGACACTGCAGTCTTCACTGCGGCGAAAAGCGGCGCTCAACCACGTCGCAGCCCGTTTCATAACAATCGATCAATTCGTCACCTTCGATCCAACTGCGAGAATCCCTGTCGTCATCCCAATTGAGCGATTCGCCAAGCATTGTCTCAGTCAACGGGGCCAGTGAGTCCAACTGGGAATTCCGGGGAGATTTTGTGGAGCGGGGCTGCCGTGCCTGTCATACTTTTCGCACCATGAGCACATCCTCCTCGTCCAATCTGCCCCCGTCCCGTCGACATTCGTCGCAGTATGTGGGCTTTGAACTCGATGGTCAGGCCTACGCCTTCCGGATCGACCAAATCCAGGAAATCGTGATCCTCAACCAAGTCACGAAGACTCCACAAGTTCCGGACTTTGTGGAAGGGGTCGCCAACCTCCGCGGTGCGATCATTCCCATTATCAATCTCAGGAAGCTCTTTCGACTCCCCGCCAGGGAGGCCGATGGAGACACCCGCACAATTGTCGTCAATGTGGGAGAGAGGACGATGGGTTGCACGGTTGACCTGGTTTCCCAGGTCATCCGCATTCCCGAAGAAAACGTTCAGGCAGCTCCCGAAACCGTCACCGGAAATGGAGCGCATTACATTTCCGGATTCGCCAGGGTCGAGGGTCGCCTGTTGATCCTTCTCGACATTGACGAACTGCTTGACCCCCGCAAACTGGAACAGGTCAACCAGGCAGCGGCTGTGGAACACGGGCGCCTGTCCCGCGATTGAATCAAAAGCCGAATTCCCCCTCCCGCCGCAGAGCGTTTCTGTAAAAACAGCCTTGCACTGAGTTCACTACCATGGCCGATCCCCGCACTCCGCGCTCCCGCCGTTCCGCCGTTCCTGAAAGTGATGCCGGCCAACGGATGACAACCGAGATCCTCGATGCCCTGGACCGATCCCAGGCGGTCATTCGGTTCAGTCCCGACGGAACGATCCTCTCGGCCAACGGGATTTTTCTCTCAACAATGGGGTATTCACTCACGGAAATTGAGGGACAGCACCACAGCATGTTCGTCGCTGAATCCACAAGGCTGAGTCCGGAATACCGCGACTTCTGGCAGGCTCTGGCGCGTGGGGAATTCCGGGCGGGACAATTCGCGAGGGTTGCCAAGGGGGGACGTGAGGTCTGGCTTCAGGCCACCTACAACCCGATTCTGGACTCATCGGGACGGACGATCGAGGTGATCAAGTATGCGACCGATGTCTCTGCCCAGCGGCAGGTTCAGGCACAGGCACAGGAAGAAGCCCAACGACTGAAGCAGATGGTCGAAAACGCCACGATCCGGATGATCCTCGCTGACCGGGATTTCAAGATCGTCTACATGAACCCCGCCTCAATCGACGCTCTTCGTCGGCTCGAGCACTTGCTCCCCTGTCGTGCTGACGAGATCGTCGGCAGGTCCATGGACATCTTCCACAAGAATCCTGAACGGCAGCGACGGATGCTGTCGGATCCTCGCAACCTTCCCCATACGGCGAATATTCGACTCGGTGACGAGATCCTCGAACTGAATGTCACTGCGATCCATGATTCCATGGGGAATTACGTTGGACCGATGGTCAATTGGGAGGTCATCACAGAGAGGGAAGCTGCCAAATCGCGGGAACTCGAACTGGTGGAGGCACAGCGACTCGCCAAAGAGGCTCTGGAGTCCAAGGTGAACCAGATGGTGGGAGTGGTGACTGCGGCCGCCGGTGGAGACCTCACCAAGTCAATTGCCGTGACGGGCGATGATGACATGGGACGACTGGCTGAAGGGATGCGCCGGATGCTGGCAGATCTCCGCAACGTCATCGGTCAGGTTATCGAGGCTGCCAGTCAACAAAACGAGGGAGCGCGCACGATCGCAGAGAGCAGCGCCAATCTCAGCGAAGGGGCCCAGACCCAGGCGGCCGCCGTCGAAGAGATGTCGGCGTCCGTGGAACAGATGATTTCCTCCATCGAGGTGATTTCGCGAAATTCGGCCGAAGCGAAGGCGCAGGCCGACGAGTCGACCACACTCGCGCAGGGAGGTGGGGCGGCGGTGGCCGAAGCGGTCAGTGCCATGAAGCTGATCCAGAAGTCATCCGAGCAGATCAACGACATCATCCAGGTCATCAGTGAGATTGCCAGCCAGACGAACCTCCTCGCCCTGAATGCTGCGATTGAGGCGGCCCGCGCCGGCGAGCACGGCCTTGGATTTGCCGTTGTTGCCGACGAGGTCCGCAAGCTGGCCGAGCGATCCAGCGAGGCCGCCAAGGAAATCACCCAGCTGATCAAGGAATCGTCGCGGCGTGTGGAAGAAGGTGCGGCACTTTCCGGAAGAGTCGGCCAATCTCTGAAGGCGATTGTCGAGGCAGTTGACAAGACCGCACGGGGCATTGCCCGGATTGCCGCTTCCACCGAGACTCAGGCGGCGAGCGCCGCTGAGGTCAAGTCAGCCATCCGGTCGGTCTCTCATACCACCGAGTCCAATGCGGCGGCTGCCGAGGAAATGGCTGCGAGTGCCGAACAACTCGGGGCACAGGCGCAGACCCTTCGTGACCTCGTCGCGAAATTCAAGGCTTGATTCCCTCCCCCACTCGAATCCGCAACGCCAGGCAGGTAAGCTTGCAAGAGCGGCCAGGTCTCCCGGCAGACCCGCCCCGCGAGGATCTTTCCTGAATGCCGTCGTCATTTTTGACAGCCACCCTGATGGAACCGGACAAACTGTCGCCCCGGCAGTTCGAGCTGTTTCGGGATTTCATCTACCGGAAGTGCGGGATCCGGATCGAACCGACGAAGGTCACACTGCTGACCAATCGAATTCGAAGGCGGGTCAAGGCGCGGCAGTTGCCCGATTTCGATGCCTACTATCGCTTCCTGGTGTCGCCGGCAGGTCTTGGTGAGCTTGAGCATTTCCTCGATGAGGTCACAACCAACGAGACTTCATTTTTCCGGACACCTCACCATTTCGAATGGTTCAAGGGACCATTTCTCGATGAGTTGCTCGCTCGCCCGGCAACCGACGCCAACCGCCGATTGCGGGTCTGGTCGGCAGCCTGCAGTACTGGCGAGGAACCCTACAGCATCGCCATCTGCCTCGCCGACTCTGCCCTGAGGCTACGCGACTGGAAGACGTCGATACTTGCCACAGATCTCAGCGAAGCCGTGCTGAGACAGGCGCGTGCCGGCATCTATCGTCCGCGTTCACTGCAGGAATTGTCCGAAGCCCGCCTCAAACGGTATTTCGACCAGCAAGCGGATGGCGAATCCTACGCGATCCGATCCCAGGTGAAATCCATGGTGGAGTTCCGCCATCACAACCTGATTGAGCATCCAACCGGCGCACCGTTTGACTGCATTTTCATCCGCAATGTGCTGATTTACTTCGACCGGCCTTCAAAACAGGTGGTGATCAACCACCTTGTGAATGCCCTTGCCCCGGGAGGATACCTGATCGTCGGTCCCTCCGAGGGAATCTACGACATGCTCGGGATGTTGACCAAGCATTCGCACTTCGCCTACCAGAAACCCTTCCCCGGAGGGGGACCGTCATGACAGACGAGGAATTCAACTTCTCGACGGGCCTGCCTTCCGAGGAAATGGCCGCTTACCTTCAGATGTACCTCGACGAAACCGCAGAGCAACTCGATGCTCTCGTCGAAGTCCTCCTTTCGCTCGAGGAAACCCCGCAGCATACCGGGCAACTGAATGAGGCATTTCGCCTGATTCACTCCATCAAGGGCTCGTCGGCCATGATGGGACTGGACAGCATCACAGTCCTCACCCATCACCTCGAGAATCACTTCGAACGGCTGCGCTCGGGACTGCAGATCCTCGACCGCCCCATGATGGACTTGGTCCTGCGGTGCATCGATTTCCTGCGCGAATGCAACCACCGACTTCGATCTGGCCAGGCATTGGCGAGTGCACCTGAGTTGCTGGAGGAACTGGGGAGCCATGTCGGGACACCTCGGGCCCAGGCGACAAACCGCGAGGCGGAGCACGCGCTGCGGCCACAGACTTCGGCCGAACAACCAACGGCGGCCATGGAATTGGAACCCAATTCCCCTGCGACTGAGATTTCGGCGGAATCATCCGACGTTCAACCGGCGGACCACCACCTGCCTGATTTGCCACCGATCATCCCCGTGGTCGCGGAAACATTTCACTGGCGGGTCACCGTTCGGTTCGACCCCTCGCTCCCACTGGTGGATGTGAAGGCCGATCTGATTTTGCAGCGGCTGACGTCCCTTGGCGTGCTGACCGATTCGGCACCACCACCGGACCGATTGGAACTGGTTGCGGAGACCCGCAGGCTGCAGGTGCTGCTTACAAGCGCACGGACAGCAGCCGAAATCCGGGGGACAGCGGATGTCGGGGGAGTCGATCTGGTTGAAATTGATCGAGACCGCGCTCCACTGCCACTCGACGAGTCGATCCTCGGTCCCGAACAGGCCGAGCCGAAGGCCAAGTCACCCGTTTCGGCGGTGGCCGTTCCGTCGACACAAGAGAACATTTCCCGTCCTGATTCGAATCGCCGGTCTGTACCCGTGGGTGTCGATGACTCGGTTGCCATCCCCGAGGACAGGGGAGCGACGCGATCCGCACCGGCCACGATTCCCCAGCGCGAAGCGGCGCGGCAGGAAACGACCACGGAGATCAAATCCCGCGTCGTTGAAACCGTGCGGGTCGATATCGACCGACTGGACGATCTGTTGAATCTCGCTGGCGAACTCGTGGTGACCAATGCCAGATTCGTGCAGATCTCGCGTCAGATGAGCCCGGCGTTCAAGAAGAGCGGTCGTACGAGGTCCGTTGGCGAAGGGCTCAGACGCTTGCTCGAGGAACTGAAGTCACGCATCCAGGATCCTGAGGAACCCCGGGGTTCGGAATGGTCCCAGCAGTTGCTGGAGCTCGAATCGGAAATCGAATCGCTTGACGCACAGTCTCGCCTGTGGGAGGAGGGCCGCCGATGCTTTATGCAGATCGGTGACGCAGTCAACCAGCTGACGAGAGTGTCGGACAACCTGCAGCGTGGCGTTCTCGATACCCGCATGGTCCCTGTCGGGCCATTGTTCAATCGATTCAAGCGTGTTGTTCGAGACATCTCTCAGGAATTGGGAAAACAGGTCCATCTCGAGATTCGAGGGGAGAAGACCGAACTCGACAAGCGGATGATCGACGAACTCGGTGACCCACTTGTCCACCTGGTCCGGAATGCCATCGACCACGGACTGGAATCTTCCGAGGATCGTGTCCAAAAAGGAAAACCGGCCGCCGGCACTCTCACACTGGAAGCCGTGCATCGTGGGAACAATGTTTTCATCCAGGTCAGCGATGACGGCGGAGGCATCAATGCTGCCAGGATTCGCAAACGCATCGTCGAGAAGGGACTCGCCTCCACCGAGCAGGCTTCCCAGCTGTCCGACCAGGAAATCATCGAATACATCTGGCACCCCGGATTCAGCACTGCCGACAAGATCTCCGATATTTCGGGCCGGGGTGTCGGCATGGATATCGTCAAGACACGGATTGCCGAATTGAACGGGACGATCAGTGTTGATACCCAACCGGGTCGCGGGACGACGTTTTCCATTCGGCTCCCACTGACCCTGGCCATCATTCGCTGCCTTCTGATCCGACTGAAGCACGGGATGTTCGCGGTGCCGATCGATGGCGTCCGGGAGATTGTTTCGGTTCCCGTCGATGACATTGTGACCATTCGCGGTCGTCATACTTTTGAGGTGCGGGGAGAGTTCGTGCCACTGGTCGACATTGACGATGTGTTTGACTGGCCCGCGGCGACCCCACCGCGCGACCTGGTTGGCACTGCGGCCAAGGAACGCAAGCGGGTGAATGTCGTCATCCTGCAGGCGACTCACGAGACAATCGGGCTGAGAGTGGACGAACTCCAGGGAGGCCAGGACATCGTCATCAAGTCTCTCGCCGAAAATTTCGTCCACATTCGGGGTCTGTCCGGAGCCAGCATCCTCGGTGACGGTACGGTTTGCCTGCTGTTGGATATTGCAGCTGTGATTGACCTGATTGTCCGCGGCCGACCTGTGTTCTCTGGCCGTGAACTCCTCTCGACGACTTGATCCATCATTCATGCTAGATTCCGCCCAATTGCAGAAACTGGGAGATCTGTTCCGGGCTGGGGCCGAGCAGGCAACGCTGGCTCTGTCCCGCTGGCTCGATCGCCCCGCGCACATCACGGTTGAGCGTGTGGAACAATTGCCACTGCATGCTGCCACCGATGTGCTTGGTGACTCGGAGGAACCGATCGCGGCCTGCGTCATGGAACTTCGTGGCGAGCTGGTGGGTCAACTGATCCTCGCATTCGACGATTCCAGTGGACTGAGCCTCGCCGACATTTTGCTTGGCCAGCCGCTCGGGACATCACGCGACTGGGGAGAGATCGAACGTTCTGCTGCCCAGGAGACCGCGAACATTGTGGGGTGCGCCTATCTCAATGCGCTCAGTCGTCTGGCAGGAGGGCAGGGGAGCGAGATGCTTCCCGACCCGCCACGTTTCGTCCGCGATTTTCCGCAGTCTCTGCTGGAGTTCTCCCTGATGAATCAGGCCAGCAGCAGCAATGTCGTTTTTCTCACAGAGACCTGTTTTCAGATCGACGGATTTCCAGTCAACTGGCACCTGCTGCTCATTCCCGACACGTCCTCGATTGACCATCTACGAGATTGGCTTCCCGGTTCCACCACCCGCTCATGATACCGGTTCCTGGTTGTCCAGATCCGAAGTCCATTTTCACCAGTTTCTCCCACAACTTTGCCCGCTCACCCAATCCCCGCGCTGAAAATGGGCGAACTGGCTGTGTGCCAGCAGGGAGGGTGTCTGCGCACATTGCTGGGCTCCTGCCTTGGTGTGGCGTTCTACGACCGCCGCTTGAAACTGGCCGGGCTGGCACATGTGGTCCTTCCTCACACCTCTGGCCAGACCAATCTCCCGGGGAAATACGCGAATACCGCAATTCCCGAGTTGTTGCGACAAATGCAGCAACTCTTTCCGGGAGAAGCCCTGCGGCCGATCGCCAAGCTGGCAGGGGGGGCCAACATGTTCAACTCGTCGGGATCAATTGCTACGATCGGGGAGCAGAACATCGCAGCCGTAGAACGATTGCTGGAAGAGCATCAGATCCCGGTGGTGGGACGGCACCTTGGAGGCGAGCAGGGGAGACGCATGCTGCTCGATTCCGCCACAGGACAAGTGACGGTGGAAATCGCAGGCCTCGCGCCAACGGTGCTGTAATCATGAGCAAGCGACTGTTGATTGTTGATGACGCGGTGATCATGCGGATGCGCATCCGGGAGATCGCCAGGGAGGCGGGTTGGACCGTCGTCGGTGAGGCCACGAATGGCCAGGAGGCGGTGGCCCGATTCCGGGAACTGTCGCCCGACCTTGTCACACTCGACATTGTCATGCCGGTGAAGGACGGGGTCACAGCACTGCGGGAGATCCGCCAGGAACATCCTCACGCCCGCATCGTCATGGTCAGTGCGGTCGACCAGCGAGAAAAGCTCATGGAGTGCATCCGGCTCGGTGCCCTCGATTTCGTGGTGAAGCCGTTCAACAAGTCGAGTCTCCAGGACGTCCTGTCCCGTGTTTCCCCCGAAACACCACCGCCCCCACCGGCTTCCACCTCGGCCTGAAGCATCATGGAAGACATTGTCAGGATTCTTGTCGTTGACGACTCGGCACTCTACCGCCAGTTGGTGCGGAATGTATTACGTGAAGTACCGGGAGTCGAGGTGGTGGCGGCCGCGAAAGGGGGAAGGGAGGCCCTCGAGCTCGTTGGCCAGCATGACCCTGACTTATTGACCCTTGACGTGCACATGCCTGATGTGGATGGGATTCATGTGCTGCGGGAACTCAAGAAGCGCCGGGTTCGCAGCCGGGCCTTGATGCTGAGCAGTCTGACCGCGAATGGTGCCCAGGTCACCACCGATGCGCTGCTGGAAGGGGCTTTTGATTTTATCCAGAAACCGTCAGGAGCGGATGCCGAGGCCAATCGGCTTTACCTCCGTGATTCATTGATCGAAAAAATCGCTGCATTCCGTGCCAGTCGGGCCCGACGTCGGTCGTTCCCTGTCGCGACTCGTCCCACGGAGACGGCAACGGTCGACACCAGCGAAGAGCCCGCAACTCCTGGGTTTCGCTGTGAAGCACTGGTGGTCGCCACATCAACGGGAGGACCGGTCGCTCTGCGCGAATTCCTCCCGGCCCTGCCTGCCGATTTGCCAGTCCCGGTGTTTGTCGTGCAGCATATGCCCCCTCAATACACGAAGCCTCTCGCCGAGCGACTCAATCAAGTCTGCCCCCTCGAGGTGCTGGAAGCCGTCGACGGCATCGTCGCCGAAGCGGGGTCCGTCTACATCGCTCCCGGGGGAAAACACCTCAAGCTTGATCGGCGGATGGGTAAAGTGCGTCTGAAACTCACCGAGGATCCACCCGAAAACGGTTGCCGTCCCGCAGCAGACTACATGTTTCGTTCGACCGCCGAGACGTGGCCGGGCCGCATCCTGGCGGTCGTATTGACCGGCATGGGACGCGATGGAATGGCTGGATGTCGTCAGATCCGTGAGCAGGGGGGATATGTCATGGCTCAACATGCTGACGGCTGCATCGTGTACGGCATGCCCAAGGCGGTCATCGACGAGAAACTGGCCCATGCGGTCTTGCCCCTCGACAAACTTGCTCCGGCCGTTGTCCAACGGATCCGACGCAGCCGTACGTGATTCTTCCACCCCACTCCTCCGGCGACCAGGCCGTCATGTCCACCACCGAAGCCCTCCGAAAGCCTCTGGCCCTGATTGCCGAAGATAGCCGGATTCAGGCCAAGATCCTTGAGAACCGGTTGATCCAGGGGGGCTATGAAGTCACCGTGGCCGGGGATGGGGGAAAAGCACTCGAACTCGCTCGGCAGCGCAAGCCCGACATCATCATCTCGGATATCGAAATGCCGAGGGTGACCGGCTACGAGTTCTGCCGTGCAGTCAAGCAGGACCCAGATCTGCGTCATGTGCCGGTCATCCTCCTGTCCACCCTGGCCGAGCCGGAAGATATCATTCGCGGCCTGGATGCCGGGGCTGACAACTACGTTACCAAGCCCTACGACCACAACTACCTCCTGTCTCGCATTGAGGCGCTCCGCAACACCCCGATCACCTCCGAGTCCGACCAGGGGACTGAGTTGCAGGTGACCCTCGCCGGGCAAACCTACCGCGTCAAATCAGGTCGACAACAGGTCTTGAACCTGCTGGTCTCGACCTTTGAAAACGCGGTGGAGAAGAATCGCGAACTCCATCGGGCCAATGAGCAATTGACCCTGGCCAAGGAAAAACTCACCCAATGGAATTCCCAGCTGGAATCCCTGAACGGTCAACTGGCCAAGGCCAATGACCGGATGAGCCGCGATCTGGCTGCCGCCGCCCGTGTCCAACGCTCGCTGCTCCCCGACGATCAGCTTCAGTTTCCCGGCATTGCGATCGCCTGGAAATACACACCATGTGAAGAACTCGCCGGCGACTTCCTCAACCTTGTGCCACTCAACGAATCACACATCGCCATGTTCGTTGTGGATGTCAGTGGTCACGGTGCCGCTTCCTCTCTGCTCGCCGTGGCGGTTGGCCGACTGCTTACGAGCCAGGCTTCGGCGACTTCGCTGCTGGTCCGCAACGACCCACTCACGGGCAAGCTGGCGATCACCCCACCAGCCTCTGTTGTCGCCGAACTGAACCGGAGATTTCCCATGGAAAGCCAGGCCGGTTTGTACTTTACGATCGCGTATGGAGTCCTGAATACACAAACCCGTGAGTTCCGGTATGTCTCCGCAGGCCATCCGGCCGGAGTCCACCTGCCGAGAGGATCCACGCCGGTATTCCTGGAAGGGGAGGGCTTCCCGATTGGGTGGATGGAGGATGTTGAGTACGACGAGCAGAGGCTGCGGCTTTCCCCCGGCGACCGCCTCTACTTCTACTCGGATGGAGTCAATGAGGCACTCAGCACCTCGGGTGAACTGTATGGAGGCGATCGACTGCTGGAGTCGCTGACACAGCATGCCAACCTCCCGATGACCGAAGGTGTCAATGCCCTCTTTCGGGCCACGTGTGACTGGAGCCTGCCCCAGGGCCCGCACGACGACGTATCGATTGTCGGGATCGAGGTCGAATAGGCCTCACCTTCCGGCCAGCTGTGCCAACGCCCGACTCCGAAATCAAACTCTCACCGCGACGAGTGGCAGTTCGTCCAGCCGGGCAGGGGGGACATCGGAAACCGATTTGAAGTCCGGCTTTACCCGCAAGCGCCCGCTGTGATGGCAACCGCGATGGGACACTTCAGAGACTGTGCCACAACGCAGTATCGCTCGGTCAGCTTCAGCAGGCTCCCCCGCTGATCATCCGTTACATCCCCCACCAGTTCGAACCTCAGTCGAATTGCCATAAACCCGATCGGAACGTCACGGGCGACTCCGAGTGTTCCACGAAAATCGAGATCTCCCTCGGCGATCACTCGACCACTCTCGATGGGGATCGCCAAGGCGGTTGCAACAGCGAGAAGCGTGACACCGGCACACCCGACGAGCGCTTGCAGAAGCATGTCGCCGGAACATGCAAAACCTCCATCACCCCCGGCGGCAGGATGCAGCCCCGCCTCAACACGCGGGCCACTCGTGACCACCACGCAGGCAATTCGTCCAATATCGAGTTGCCCCTCGGCAGACAGGGTGTGGAACGCGGCCTGAGGCTCTTCGCGATATCGGGCCTTCAATGGTCCCTGCTTCTGCTTCAATTCATCGGCCGT
>Ga0315902_10001592_pt1 | contig 36438 bp, 30 predicted proteins | sample LakEriMetagenome_9_FD_203523 | JGI IMG/M metagenome (GOLD analysis project Ga0315902, IMG submission 203523) | Freshwater fungal communities from buoy surface, Lake Erie, Ohio, United States - Buoy 12 MA117 | ecosystem: Environmental > Aquatic > Freshwater > Lake > Lake biofilm | place: USA... | reverse complement strand
AGCAAGAGCGACCAGGCCATCCAGCCCCACCGCACCTTCAACGCTTGCATCATCATGAAATCCTTGCAGTGGCCTCCTGTCGGAAACCACCCTTCGAATGTCTTTCGCTCTTTCTCTCATGCACCGCATGACGGTCCACAAAAGTCGAATTGCAGCCTAAGCAGGTGGGTGACCAGAGCGATCGGTCGACATGGGATTCCAGATTCCATCGTTCGCGCGATGAACTCCAGAACCGCCGACAGATGCAACGGAGTGACCACAAGCTGGCCGTCCGCTTTCGCAAACAGACCGTCCTGTTCCGCCCTTCCATCTGGCAGTCGACTGCAACTTAGAGCAATCCACAACCAAATGGACCAATACCATCACCGAATTCCCCGGCCGGACCGATCGAACCCAATCGTCCGGAGGGAAGGCAACGTGGTTCGCTTACTTGAATGGATTCTGGCCCTGGCAGACGATCACCGCGAAAAACGCGAGACCTTCGATCAGTGCCGCAGCGATGATCATCGCCACCTGAATCGTGCCGGAAGATTCGGGTTGTCGAGCAATCGACTCCACAGCTCCCTTGGCCAGCAGACCAATTCCCAATCCGGCTCCAATCACCGCCAGACCGGCACCAATCGCTCCGGGAATCGCACCCGAAGCAGCTTCTTGGGCCGAAGCTGGGGCTGCCAGAACAAACATCAGTCCGAAAGCCCACAAAGCGGCTCGCAAATGATTCATCACAGCACAACTCTCCTAGAAAAACAGAAACACCAAATCGTTTCCCTTCCACCTGCCCGCAGCCAAACAGTCGTCAGCCATCAATGATGATGGATGGCACTGCCGACAAACAACGCCGCCAGGAAGGTGAAAATGTAAGCCTGAAGGAAGGCAACAAACAGTTCCAGAAAACTCAACGCAGTCGTTCCCAGCAGCGAGATGATCGCCAGGGCCGACCAGCTGCCCGAATGCATCGTCAACGCATGGGCACCAAAGGCCATGCCCATGATTCCAAGCAAAACCGAGTGACCAGCAACCATATTGGCCAACAGTCGCATCGCCAAAATGAAGTGCTTGATCAAAAGCGATGCCGCCTCGATCACCCACAACAGTGGAACGATGAAAATCGCCAGATAAGAAGGCAGGCCAAGGGAAGGACAGATATTTTTTAGATAGCCCAATAACCCGAATTGTTTGACCCCCAGGTAAAGCCCGAGAAGAAAAACAAAGATGGCCAGAGTGCCGGTCGTGCCGATCACGCTGGTCGGGGCCCCCACCCACGGAATCATTCCGGCCAAGTTGCAGCCGAGAATGAAAGTAAATAGCGTCCAGAAAAAGGGCATGTATTTGTCGGCGTCATGTTCGCCCATCGCGGGTACGACCACCTGGTTGCGAACGAAGGTAACCATCCCTTCCAGTGCATTCCAGAGCTTGCCTTTTGGAGCTTCGCCCGTCGACATTTTTCCGGCCAACCATCGGAAGAGATAGAAGACCAGAAGAGCCACTGCCAGTTCGATCAGCATGTAGCGACTGATGCAGATACCGGAGGCGGGTTCGTAGGCGTTCTTCAGAGTGCCGAAGGGCTGAGGAATAAAGATCTTACCGTTGAGCGATTTATTGTAGGCCTCAATCTTCGCCGAATCCCACTTGGCGCCGGGCGATTGAGCGAAGTAGCCGTCGAGCGTTTCCTTGGAATCTGCGGCAACCTGAGCCGCTTTCCACTTCTGCAGTTTCGCTGGATCCTTGTAGAGTTCATTGATCCAGGCAAGCGGCTCTTCGGGATGGTTCGAAAGGTAGACCGAAACGACATCCTTCTCCTGAGGTGCCTTCTTCTTGGCCCAGGCTTTCGCCTTGTCCGTCAATTCGCTGAAGTGACGATCCAGCCATGCATCCATCGGCCAAGAACTGTTGGAGTGGCTCTCATGGGTCCACTTCTTCCAAGCTTCTTTCGCCTCAGCAATCTGGTCGGCACTGACGCCTAACTCCTGAAGAGTTTGCTCAAAGCGCGTCGACTCCCACTGCTGGTAGTCGTCGTCCAATCGAACCATCCAGGAAGGAAATTCGCTGGCCGACTTGCGGTGGCTTGGCCAAAGAAACCTTGGGACTTCGAAGTAATAGCTGTCTTTGATGTGGAGGATATCGTCCGCCATAAGTCACTGCTATTCACGAGTCGGAGGGGGAGAAGATTTCGAAATGCTGAACCCTGATTCTAATACCAGGAAAGGGAAATAACAGCCCAGCAAGCATTGGGCAAAAAAATTATCCCCCGGCCATTTCGTCGCACCTGACAGCAAGAGGACCGCTAAGTAAGAACCGAGTCTCCATGCGACGATCAGCAGCGGCCCACCGGCCCCCAGTCGACTCCAGGCGCTCGAGCTGCTCACTAGCAGAGTCGGAATCGAAATGGATAGCGCGATGCCGGCAGCCAACCACCAAGTTCGGAAATGCCAATCGTCGGTAATGAGTCGAGTCAAACTGGCGCCAATCCATGGGCTGACCCCTGCCAACAGGATCGCTGCTGCAAGAGCCTTCGGTAAGTTCAATATCGATCCTCCTCCCGAGCTTCATGGAGTCGTCTGCAGTCGGCCGATTTCTCCCTACGTGAAAACTGGCAAGCGGATCCAACGGCTCCATCTTCCAGCATCGCCAATTCCAGCAGCGCCAAAATCACTCCGATTCCCGATCGCGATCGGGCGTCTCCTGCAATTCGTCGACAAGTGGTTTTCCGCGAGCGGGGTTCTGGACCTGGAAACGTGCGACCAGCACCACCAGTCCAACCATGCCGGCCAACATCCCCAAGAAGAATCCAATCGCTGTGCACCAACGAGTCGCCAGTTGACGATCCAACCAAGATCCAAGCATTCCGGGGGCGACCATCACCAGCAGGACAGCCAGCACGCGCGAAACCCAGTCGATAGCACCGGCCGCTGCGATTTTGGGACGAGGGGATTTGCTGGAATTCACTTCATCCTGCGAACCTCTCATGCGTTCCCCTCGAAAGAAAGTGGACAAATGATTCTTTTTATCTTTTCCAATCGATTTTTCTTCTCATTTACAACACAAAGGATAGTGTACATCTATTTCAAAACTATGCAATTCTTCATTTGCCAAGCATACTAATTCCAGCAGAAATGTCTGGTTGGTGCATCCACTGGCCGATGACATGCAAGACAGATGACGCGGTTTTTCCGAGAAAACCGATTCGTGGAAACAGCGATTTCCTGGGCGAATCGAATCTTTTCGGGGGGCTCTTGGATCGAGTCGCTGTGGCGACCCAGGGTATGCCGGATGATGGCTGCCCCGGGGGCGGCAGCAGCGAAACGAACCTGCGGATCTGCGTCTGGTGGAACACTTTGAGATCTGAACGACCCTCGATCCGACGACTTCCTACCTTACCCTCTCCATCCTTTCTATCTCAAACATCCGGATTGCTAAGCCTATGGCCAGCGCCCCGAAGAAAAAAGCTTCCGCATCTGTTCGCAAACCGAAAGCTGCTGCCAGCCCGAAGGGCCGCGTGTCCCGGCCGGACACCAAGCCAGGTACCAAGGCAAGTGGCTTGAAGCCGGAGAAGCTCTCCAAGCCGAGTGCGCCCCCTAGTGGGACAGCCAAGGGAGCTGCTGTGGCGGGTGGAAAAAAGCAGAATTCGGCCGTGAAGGTTGCAAGCAAGCCGGCTGCCCGTGCTGTCGCGCCGTCCCCTTCCGCGAAGAAGTCGGCCAAAGTCGTTTCGCCCCCGGTGGTCAAGAAGGCGGTCAGCAAGCCATCGACGGTGGAGCGTCCCAAGCCATCGAAACCGACGGTGGAAAAAGTGCCTGCCGTCAAACCGACCCCGGCGCGTGTCATCAAGAAAATCCGGGACATGCAGGCATCCAAGGAGCTGAGAAAAGATCTGGCGCAGCCGATTCGCCTGCCAGTCCCCAGTGCTCATACGGTCAGCGATTACTCGCCCGATCCCAAAAAAGATCGGCTCATCCTCATCGTCCGCGACGCCTACTGGCTTCATGCATCCTGGGAGGTGACTCGAAGGAGCGTCGAGCGGGCCAAGGCGGCGCTGGCGGACCATTGGCATTCGGTTCGACCCATCTTGAGACTTTTGAAGGTCGATAATTCCGGCACGACCAACCACTTCGAATCGATCGTTCGGGATATCGAGATCCATGGAGGTGTGCGCAACTGGTACATCGACGTCTCCGATCCCCCCTCGGCCTTTCGGGTGCTTTTGGGTTACGTGGCCACCGGGGATCGATTCCACGAACTGGCCAGAAGCAATGTGGTCACGACGCCAGTACCTGGAAGCGATGAAGCCGTCAGCGCGCATTGGGCTGATATCGCCAAGGATGCGGAGCGGATTTTTGCACTCAGCGGGGGTTACAACGACGAGCGGGAGACGAAGGAACTGCAGGATGTATTCGAGGAGCACTTGAAGCGACCGATGGGCGCCCCGGCTTTGGCCCAATTCGGCAGCGGTGCGGAGGGCTCCTTGCGCCGTCATCGCAATTTTCATTTTGAGCTAGACGCGGAAATGGTCGTCTTCGGCTCCACGCACCCCGATGCCTATGTCACGCTGGGTGGGGAACCGGTCAAGGTCCGATCCGATGGTACCTTCAGCGTCCGCGTCCCTCTTCCGGACCGACGCCAGGTATTGCCAGCAACGGCGTGCACCCGCGACGGGGTCGAAGAACAGACCATCGTGATTGCGGTCGAGCGGAACACGAAGGTCATGGAACCGCTTTCGAAGGAAAACGAGGAGTCTTAATACAGTAGAAAACTCGACTCAAGTTGCGCAAATTACCCAGACTTCCAAGTCGACGGATTTTTTCTCTTTCATGGCGGTTGGGACAGTGCCTTTTCGCTCTAATGTTGTAGAGACGAAGGAATTCCAAGTTTGGCACTAGTTTCCAAAGAGTGAAGGGGTTGGACGATGTCGAGGAAGCGAAGGGAACGGTCGTTGCGTTGCGAAGCACTGGAAAGCCGATCCTTGATGGCAGCGGACTTGGTCAGCCACAATTTTCTACAGCCCCACGACGTCAACGATGACCGTCTAATCTCTCCGGCCGATGCACTGCGACTGATCAATACTCTCAATGCCCCAACGTCAGCGGCCGATGCGATCTTCGCCGATGTCAACGACGATTCCAAGCTATCGCCGCTCGACGCCCTGATGGTCATCAACACGCTCAACACGCAGACAACGACCGTCGCCGCTCAGCAAGCCCGCGTGACGGGAGCCCAGCCGGGCATCAGTGCACGGGTGGAGCTGGAGGTCGAAGGGTCGAAAATCGAGATGAGCATTCGCTTGCTGGGCGGAACACCCGGATCGACGCACCCAGTGACTCTCGACAATATCGCCTTGGGGACCATGACGATTGACTCCAAGGGACGAGGTCGGCTCGATCTTTCCCGTGGTGATGACAACGACAAGGATCTTCCACTTCCTCCCAGCATCACGCAGCTGAAGCCGGAGATGGAGTTGGTGATTGGAGAGCTGGTGCGGTCTAGTCTGGCCAGTTTGACCGGAACGGGTGGCAACACCGGAGGTGGTACCGGCGGAGGCACGGGCGGAGGCACCGGAGGCAACAACCAAGGATCCTCCGAGTGGCTGGCAACTCCCGATGTTCTAGGGACGATGATCAGCCAGGCAGAGTACGAAGTGGAAGTGGAAGGTGGGGTGACGAAGCGGAAGTTCAAGGTGGAGGTCGAGCGGGCTGCGGCTGGTGCTTCGATCCCCATTTTGATTGACGACCGGCAGGTAGCGACGTTGGTGGTCGACTCCCGAGGCGAAGGCAAGATCACTCTGACCACCCAGGTTCGCGATGCCGACGAAACGCTGATGCCAAGCGATTTCCCCTCGATCAACGACAAGAGCGTTGTCTCCATTGGCGGCGCGAAGGGGAATTTCCGCAAAGTGGGCTGAAGCCGTTGACACCCCCATGACTTCCAGTCGGCTCCTGATGGTGCCGACTGTTCTTTTTTGGCAATGACCCTGAATGCCAAAAGCTTGCACGGTTTTTCCGATGAGGTCCGCGTGATGGATCCTAAATCAGATCCGGATGACGACATCCTGTTGATCCGTCGATTGAAGCAGGGGGATCAGGATGCCGCGACGGCAATCTATCTTCGCTATGCCGAGCGACTGCTGCAATTGGCCAAAAGCCAGACGCCCGATCTTCTGCAGTCGCGGATCGATCCCGAGGAGATTGTCCAATCGGTCTTCCGCACTTTTTTTCGTCGAGCGGCTGATGGGCAGTATGTGGCGCCTGAGGGGGATGAACTCTGGAAGTTGTTTTTGGTCATGGCGCTCAACAAGATCCGGACTCGTGGGGCCTTCCACCGCGCCAAGAAGAGAGATTACCGCCGCACAGTCCAAGGGTTGGAACCGGAAGATGCCGCCAACCGGGATGACACGCAAGAAGCCTACCATGTGCTCCGCTTGAGCATTGAAGACTTCATCGAACAGTATCCAGATCAGCATCGGGATGTCGTTCGTCTTCGGATCGAGGGATTTGAAGTCAATCAGATCGCCGAGAAGCTGCAGCGAAGCAAGCGAACGGTGGAGCGGATTTTGCAGGGATTTCGGGAGCAATTGATGAAGTCAGCCTTGATCGAAAGGATCTGACGTCCAATGCTCGAACTGGATGAAGTGATCGAACGCTTTGAGCAATTGATACGCAAGCAGGGGGTTGCGTCGATTGAGCCGCGGAGGTTTCTTCGCGACCAATGGGAAGTGCGGGGATGGGAGCATCGCGAGGAGACGGTTGTCGAGTTGCTGCGGGTCTGGATGGAGTACCGTTGGCAGGCGGGGTTAGCGACGACGGCTGAGCAAGCGATCGCTGAGTTCCCCGAGGAGTCCTTTTCACCAACCTCCAGACAGCTTCTAGCTTTCGAGGAACAGCGCCAACGCAATCAGCAGCGAAGCATGGGTGCGCAGGTGGTACTGCGACCGGTTTCGGACCTGCCTCAAGAGGGAGAGACTTGGGGGGATTTTGAACTGCTGCAACCTTTGGGCCAAGGCGCCTTTGCCCGTGTCTTCCTGGCTCGCCAACAGTCGCTCGCGCACCGTCTGGTGGCGTTGAAGCTAACGTTTCTCCCTTCGGAGGAAGGGCAGCTGCTGGCCAGTCTTCATCATTCTTCCATCGTCCCGATCTACTCGATCCATTGCATCGATCAGGTTTATGGCATCTGCATGCCTTTCCTTGGGAACACCACCTTTTCCGACATGCTGAGAGACCCGCGGTTTGCCGGTCCAGGATCGACCAAACGTACGCCGCGAGCGTTGCTGCAGACGGTCCACGATCGTCAGGTGCTCTTGAAGCCGCGGGTGGACGCCTCCTCGCAGCAAGGCGTTGACGGGGTGCAGCAGGGAATGCCGCAGACCCAGAATGTTTCATCCGAAGACGCTGGGCAATCGCCTAGTGCATTGCTTTCGCAAGCCTTGGCGCCCGGTGCCCTTCAGCATGGGTCGCTGGCGCGTGGAATTTGCTGGATGGGATCGCAATTGGCGGAAGGTCTCTGGCATGCCCACTGTCGAGGGATTTTGCATTCGGACATCAAGCCGGCCAACATCCTGGTGGGTAGCGATGGACAGCCGCGCCTGATCGATTTCAACATCTCTCAGAGGCGCACAGGTTCTACCGACAGCGGTCGCCTGGGAGGCACCTATCCGTATATGTCTCCAGAGCACCGCAGAGCAATGGAGGGGGTCGGATCGATTGATGCGAGAGCGGATATCTACTCTCTTGGGATGGTGCTGACGGAGCTGTTGTTAGGGCAGTTGCCTCGCGCTGCATGGGCTCGATCTGGCGAGTCCCAGCAGATCGTAGTTCAGGCAAGAGAGCAGTTGAAGGCCGAACGGATTTCTCCAGCCTTGCAGGCGATCCTTCTGAAGGCGATTGCGGCGGATGCGTCAGACCGCTATCCGAACGCCAGCGATCTGGCAGACGATCTTCGCGCTCAGTACGAGGATCGACCGTTGGTGCACCAGCGGGAGCCCAGTTGGCGAGAGCGTATGAGCAAGTGGACTAGACGGCATCCTCAGATTGCATCCAACACCTCGCTCGCAACCCTCCTGCTGATCCTTCTGCTGGCGACCGGCGGCATCATCGCCTCCCTGCAGCAATCGCTCCGTCGTTCCCAGACCAGTCGCTCCACCATGCTGCTGGCGCAATCGCTGCCTGAGTCCGTAGCCCTTGCGAGTTCTTCATGGATGGATTCTCGACAGATTGCGGCGGCGGTTGCGAGCGCCAAAAGAACGCTGAGCCATCTGGATTCCACAGGAGAGGGGTTGGAGACCGATTCCGAATTCTGGAATGCATCCCCATCGAGTGGACCCGGGCTTGCTGAGGAACTCCGGCTTTGGCTGGCCATCACCGAAGCCTGGACCCCTCAGATGCTGGTCGATGGGGGAGTGCCGCGTGCAGATATCGATTTCCTCTTCCAGCGACGGGACCGGCTGATGCGGACGCGTCCAGATCCCGGACAGAGCGATGCGGGCATCCTGGAGGACCTTCGCCAGATTCGCCAGTCGCTTCAGAAGGGGGTTACCCAGGAAGCGATCGACGCATTGAAGCGGAAGGATTTGGCTGCTGCCTCCAACTACGCCGCCTGGTGGATGCTGGGCGATGCATGGCTTGCTGCTGGCCAACCGCTTCCCGCTGAGAAGGCCTACACGGCATGCATTGCACTGCGTCCAGATATCGCGGTGGCCTACTTCAATCGCGCTTCGGCAAGTCTTCTAGCCGGGCAGCACGAAGATGCGATCCAGGATTACGCTCGCGTTCTGAAGCTGCAGCCCGAATGGCCGTGGGTCAGGTTCAATCAAGCAGTCAGTTTGTCCCGTATGGGGAAGAATCAGGAGGCTTTGGAACTCCTCGAGGAGGCAGAGCGGCAGGGACAAGCCTCGGTCAGTCTGCATCGCCTTGCGGCCCAGCTCCACCAGCAAATGGGGAACCAGAAAGAGGCTCTGCAGCAACAGGAGATGGCGTTGCGGGTGACCCCGACCAGCAGTCAGGACTGGGTCGACAGGGGCCTGCTGAATTTGAGCCGCGATCCTCGGATGGCCGCAGACGATTTTGAAAATGCCATCCGCCTGGAACCCCAGTCGCTCGACGCTCATCAAAAATTAGCGCATGTCTACGCCGAATACCTGGGAGATCCCGAAAAAGCCTGCGGGCATCTGGATTCCCTGGTTTTGCTGGCGCCTGACCAGCCGACGCATCGTGCAGGCCGGGCAGTGTTGCTTGCAAGGCGAGGGCAGTGGAAGCCGATGATCGAAGATTTAAGGATTCTAGAGTCTTTGCGACCCGCCGATCCTATGGTCCAATATCAAATTGCAAGTGCCTATGCATTGGCGGCGCCTCAGATGCTTCCTGACTCGCAGTCCAAGGACCCGACCTGGTCCGCCAAGGCGATGGAAGCTAGGGCGATTGGATGGATTCAGCGTGCCTTGATTGGTTCGCCTGAGCTTGCCGGTCTGATGCGCGGTGACGACGATCTGAGTTCCCTCCGCACCAATCCGTGGTTCGGACGGCACCTGACCGCTGCGGAGTTGCTCGCGAAGCCGGTCCCTGAAAGTGAGTCGCTTCCATGAAGAGAACCCAAAAGAATTCGAGGCGGCATGGTCGCGGCGGTGTGAGCATGCGACTGGAATCGCTCGAGCCGCGCATGATGATGGCGCGCGATTCGTTTGTATCGGTCGGAAGTTTGACCTTTAGCTTTGCCCCAGATGGCACTCCCGTGGGTTCCCGTGTCAGCAACCTTCACCAGGAACTCGGGACGATGGCCTCCACCGATCAGTGGATGGCTGCCTTTGCAAGAGCCTTTCAGACGTGGACCAATTCGGCAGGGGTCAACTTTGGATTTGTCGACGACAATGGAGCCCCTGCAGGGATCTATGGACCCACCCGAGGCGATCCTCGCTTTGGAGATGTACGCATCAGCGGGTTCGATCTATCTCTAGACACCCATGCAGAAGCGGTCGATGGGGAATCCCGAGCCGTCGGGAGTTGGGCGGGAGACATGGTCTTCAACACGGCAGCCGACTGGCCGAGTCTGATGGCCATCGAGTCGGCTGCGCTCCATGAAATCGGTCATGTCCTGGGGCTGGACCATAGTATCGACCCGAAGTCGCCCATGCATGCTCATGGACCTAGCGGGAATCTTGTGTTGACGACTCAGGATATCGCCAATCTTCAGTCGATTCATGGACCAAGGTTGCTTGATCCCAACGATCGAGGCAACGGCAACGACTCGATCGGCAGAGCGTCCGAAATCAAAGGGAGCGACGAGGATCAGGATAGTGCCGATGGCTTTGACGGTAGTCAGGTGTGGGTCCAGTTCGGTGATTTGCATCATCCCAGCGACCGGGATGTGTTTGAATTCAGGACCGACAAGAACTACGCGGGACCGATCGCAATCGAGGTGCGTACCGAGGGCTTCAGCCTCTCAAAACTCCGTTTTCAACTGACCGATCGCGATAACCGACTGATCCAGAGTGGCGTCGTGGATGGAATACTTGGTGGAATCGGCCGGATCAATCTGGGATCTTCCATTCGGGACGAAAAGTACTATTTGCAGATCTTTTCCGGAAGCGACCCATTCTGGAGTCGTGGCGACTATGCGATCACGATCGCCACCCCAACGCGACTGACCAGCCAGGGCTCGCAGATCGCCAATTGGGCGATCGACGCTCATCGCTGGTACTACGACAGCGATCTGGCGCGCGACGGGTATTCCTATCATCTGGTCCAGGGCGCCGGAATGCCGCCGGTATTTGATAACGATTCCGACTCCCGCGATGATGATTTCCGCAATGCGATCGCCCTGCAACCAGCGCTAACGACTCCAGCCAGGCAAGTCTATCGCACCGTCGGGACAATCTCCGACCTCCGGGACAAGGATCAATTTCTGATCCGGTCCCCCAAGTCGTTTTCTGGCCCGCTGGAGTTGACGATCGACGTCGAGAGCCTTCAGATCGAAGGGTTCGTGCCGGAAGCGGTGGTGTTGCGTGCTGATGGAACGACTTTGCCGCTGGTTTATCGAGTCCGCGGTTACGGCCAGTTCCAAGCAATCCTGCCGAATGTTGCTCCCGACACCCAGTACATTATCCGTCTGAACAGCAGCGCCACAGGAGCCACATACCGCACTGGTGGGTTTTCGCTTCACGCTACTTTTGCCGCCCCTTCAGATGCTCCAGATGCCCTGGGCTCGGGGACTCTCACCCCCAGTCAGCCACAGTGGAGCCGCGAACTGCATGTGGCTAGGCCGCAGCTTTTTTCGTTCGCACTGCAGTCCCAGTCCAGTGCGGCCAATGGCCAGATCTGGATGTCCCTTTTTGATACGTCGCTGAAGCGATTGACTGGATTGGTGGCACCGCTGGGACAGTTTCGAAGTTCGCCCGGTGTCTTTTTGGAACCGGGCACCTATTTTCTTCAGATCGCAGCCGCGACGGTGGCAGGGGTGGTCCCAGAAACGTCTTTCTCCCTGAGTGCGCAGCGACCCAGCCAGCCAATTGGACCTGTGATCGGTCCCGATGGCGTCCAGCCCAAGTTCCTCTGCCCCGGTGAAACGACCAAGTACTGCTATCCCACCTCACCGACGCCATCCAATACGCCCGTCAACGTTTCGCCCCTGCCACCCCCGCAACCGCTTCCCCCGGTTTCTCCCACAGCGGTCCCTGCACCACCAGACGATTGGTTCTGGCGCAACCAATTGCTACCCACCAATCCGGTCTTGCCGGCAGATGTCAATGCAGATCAGCGGGTCAGTCCCTTGGATGTGATCGCCATCGTCAATCGTTTGAATGATCAGGGCCCTGGTCTTTATCCGCCCTTGCCTATTCACATCGGTTATATGGACGTCAGCGCAGATGGCTACATTTCGCCACTCGATGCAATCATTGTGATCAACTTTTTGAACACACAGCCTTGATCGGTTGGCCCATTGGTTTCGCTATCTGCAGTGACTCCTTTCCGCTTGCGAGTCCCTCCCATGAGACAGAAGTCGTCGCTAAAGACCAGAGTTGCTTGGTTCTTTGCGTTTGCTCAATTCCTGATCCCGAATTGCTCCCAGGCGCAGGCTCCCCCCGCATCTCTGACCAACAGTGTCGGAATGAAACTGGTCGCTATATCCCCCGGCACCTTCGAAATGGGATCGCCCGTCGATGAAGAGGGAGCCGACAACGATGAATTGCAGCACCGTGTTACCATCAGCAAAAGTTTTCATCTCGGCGTGCATGAAGTCACCCAATCGCAGTATCAGAAGGTGATGGAGGAGAATCCAAGTTATTTTCAGAAGCGCGCGATCCGTAAAGCAGATACGGGAGATCATCCTGTAGAGAACGTTTCATGGCACCAAGCCGACCAATTTTGTAAGCGACTCTCAGAACTACCGGAAGAGAAAAATGCTGGCCGCTCCTATCGGTTACCCACCGAAGCCGAGTGGGAATTCGCCTGTCGCGCCGGCACCACAGGTCCTTACTCCTGTGGAGCGGACAAGTCGCAATTGCTTGAACATGCGTGGTTCGCTGACAACGGAAAGAATTTGACGCATCCAGTGGGTTCCAAAAAACCCAATCCACTCGGCCTTTTCGATATGCATGGCAATGTTTGGGAATGGTGTCAGGACTGGTATGCTGACTATCCCGATCCGACTCCAAAAGATTATGCAGGTCCGGATCGCGGCGAACGGAAAGTTTTTCGTGGGGGCGGATGGGATTATGGTCCCGACTTCTGCCGATCGGCGCTGAGAAACTCCGAGGTGCCCGAGCAAACCGAAGCGTACATCGGCTTTCGCGTGGTGATGGTACCGACACCCCAGCGCTGAAGATGGATCCTCTGCACGCTAGCCCTGGTAAATTGAATCGATAATCTAGCTTGTGTGGATAGTGCACGCTTTTCCGATTTCGTTGACTTTTCCTGCAGGGTAGACGCTGCGGCTACCGATCCTCCAAAAGAATCTTGGGAAGACTCTTTTGAAGGAGATCAATTCGATGCAGATCACCAAATGGACTTTCGGCCTGGTTTTCGCGATGCTTTGTTCCTTGACGCCTTGCACGCCGTTGAAGGCGGGTGTCATCACGGAATTGGAGTCGGGTAGTTCAAGTTCCAACAACTCGATGGCTACCGCTGAAGTGATCCCGCTGGCTTCCTTCACCACGTCCAGCTCTGGCGACATATTCCGCAACGCAACGAACGACCCCCTTTTGCCAGCCTTTGCGTCCGTCACGATTGAAGGGCAGGGTGGAATGGACGACGTCGATTTCTATCAATTCACAGGAAATGCCGGGGAAGTCCTTTACATCGATATCGATCATGGCTGGGACGATCCCGCGCTCAGCCTATTCGCTAGCGACGGTACCTTGCTGGCGTTCAACGACGATATGCTGGACTTGGATCCAGGATCGACGTCCCTGTTCGATGCCTTCATCGGGGTCTACACGCTACCTGCTAGCGGCAACTATTTCATCGCTGTATCGGAGTATCCGAATTTTCCATTCGAATGGTACACAGCAAGTGGTTTTTCACCCTTGACCAGACCTGATGGTTTCTTTGGAGGCGAGACCCTGACTCCTCTTGGAACCGACTCTTCCTTTTTCTCCAACGGATCGCAGGAGGATTTCGCCTACACGCTTCATATCAGTCGTGGCATCACCCCAAGTGGTGCAGTCCCCGAGCCGGGGACGATGGTGATTTTCGCGATGGGATGCGGGGGTTGGGCATGGCGTCGCCGTCAACGCAACGCAAGCTGACGGCAGTCAATAAGGCTGGTGCTGAGAGTGGTCCCAGGTGGATCATTCTCAGCGACGGAAAGTGGGAAGCTCTCCTATTGCCAGAGCTCTCCCAGTTGCCAGCGGACTGTCTCCCCGGCTGACCTGCATTGGATGCCTCGGGAATCGACCAGATCCAGAGTCGTCTGAAGTCCTGGCAAGTCGATCGTATCGCCCATTCGATAGACATAATGCTGTTTCGTCTGCGTGTCGAGGATCCAGGCTTCCTGCCGATCCTGGAGCGAGAAGGTGCCGATCAGTTTGAGCGATGGTGGCGGGGGGGCTGGTGGTTGATAGACTGCAGGCATCTCCATCGGCTCCGGCTCGCTAGTCACTGAAACCGGGCTGACCTGGGATATCGGTGTCCGATCCGCAAACCAATTGGCGGATCCAAAAAGGCTGTCTGTTGCTTCGATCGCGTCGGGAAGAATGATCTGCCTGTCGGGATCTGCTCCTGGCATGCACAGGACTTCGATGCGGAGGGTACCTTGGGTGCTCTCTTGCGAGCTGGGGCGGAGATTGATCTCTGCGATGTGGTGAAGCAATGGGGTTGCTTCGAACGCCTGCAGCAGTTCCGTCCAATGCGATGGTTCGCCTTGTGCCGTCATGGTGACGCCCCACCAGCGTGCTTCGATCGAAGTTTCTTCGGCTGGCGTTGGGGTCAGCATGATCTGACGAAGTCCGGCTCGTTCCGCAAGCTGCGTTAGATACGGAAGGTAGATCTTACCAGCGTCGGCTTCATCCCAAGGAAGCGCCTTCGCCTCCCATTCCAGCAGATGCTGCCTGGCTTCTGCCATCTGATGCAAGGAGGTCTCCTGCGACTTCTGGCTTTGCATCGCTGATTCCAGACGCCCTAGCCGTTCGGTGATCGGCTGCGCCAGTTGGTGGTAGATTCCCGGGACTCCCGACCAAGCCGCCAGAGCGAGGGAGATGGCCAGAAAACCTAGCCGCAGGGGACGATTCATGGTCGTTCGTTCCTTTCCATTTCCTGGCGCTGGGATTCCACCAGAACGACATCGAACTCGATTCTCTCACCCTCCTCACGCTCCACCGGTCGAAACGATTCGGGGCGAACTTTCTCGTGTCGCGAGTCCTCGCCATAGACTTCCAGAAGTTGCATCCAGCTGTTGTGGTCGGGGGTGGATCCAGTCAGTCGAAGCGAAGGGGCGACCCCATCTTGGCTGCTCTGCGCGTCGATGCTCTCCAAGACGATTCGTTCCCTGGCAACCAATGGCTCGCTGACCGCATCCAAATCAGCCAACCAGTCCCGTTTCCGGGACCACCGATCCTGCACTGCCAGGAACGTCTCCTGGATTGCGGGTGCCTCCAGAAGTTTCTCCTCCATCTTCTTGACCAGTTGCCTTTGGGTGGCGAGATCCTGATCCAATTGGCGGAGTGTTCGATCGTACTGCCAAAATCCCAGCAGGATCAGCAGCAGCAGAGCAAACGCATAGGGTCGCCATCGAATCCATGCCGACCTGGGTGGTGTGAGAAAGGAAGGGGGCATCAACAGGTTCCCACCCGCTGGCCTTTGGCCCTTTCCTTCGGTGGCCTGCCAGAAAGATTCGTCCAGGCAGTGAACGCTGGAGAAAATCCCCAGGCTGCTTCGGGACTCGATTTCTTCCCAGCAACCTTTGGCTTCCGAACCAACGAAGACCAAGGGGCATTCTCCCTGGGGTATCTCGGCGCAGAAATCCCGAGCGGATTCGATGGCATCCAGCCAGTCTTCCTCTTGCGCCGGTGGGATTTCCAGGTAGCGGCTGGAAACCGCCATCCCGTCGACCACCTCGATCCACTCCCAGCCATCTGGTCGTACGTCGAAGATCGCCAGATGGTGGATCGGCATCACCTGGTGGACGCGATCGGCCAGCCATTGGCTATGCGGAATCGCGTGGATCAGTTGGATGCCAGCGGTTGCAGCCGATTCCTTGGAGCTTTCGACATCCTCGCGCAGCATCGTGTAGACCATCGACCGACGTTGAGAACGGTCGGAGCCTGCGGTAGCGGGTTGATTGTAGTAAGCAAAATGGACTTTTTCTAATTCCCATGGAGACTCCAGTTCCAGCCAGTTGCCCACTGCCTGCTCTTCGAGCGCAGCGGCGACAGGAGGCATCGAAAAGGAGCCAAGGCAATAGCGGCAGCGAGGGACAATCCACTCGACTTTCGGCCGGCGGTTCGATCCTTTTCCCTTTCCCGCAGGCTGCATGACTGCACTGGCCGGCTGTTGGCTCAGCCGAGTCATCGACCTCGACTTCCAGTCGAAACATTCCCAGCCGTCCGGGTATTCAAATGCCCAGACCGAGGGAGTCTTTCTGGTTGTCACTTTTGATGGCTTGATCATTGCGTGTCTCGATCGGTGACGCCTGTGGAAATCGCCTGGATGGCAGGGTTTCGGTCCACCAGTAGCCGTTCGCTTTCACTGCGATCCAAATGGAGTCGGATGACTTGCAGTTCTTTTGCCCTTCCCATCGGAGAGAAGCCCAGACTGCGGATCGTATAAACCGATCCCGATACAGTAATCCAGGGGCTAAGACGGCGAAATATTTTCCAGTCGATGACGCCGTCCCGCAGCAGCCATAGAGGAACGAGGTGATCCGCGACGCGACCTGCGGTCTGCCTTGGTCTGGATCGTTCCAGTCGTTTCGCTAGAGCGTCATCGACACCGGGAAGAGTACGGAGCAGTTGCCAAGGTGTTCCGTCGATCCGCAGCCTTCCTTCGACAAAAGTTCCGAGAAAGGGAGAGGCGACTGCGTGCAGATCGCGATAGACCGCTTCGACTCCTGCCGCATCCGCGCTCCACGGGCTGGAGAGCGTTCTCTGGTCGCCATCGGCGACGACGGTGACTTCCGTTCCACACAGATCGGCCAATGAACGGATTCGAAAGGCAGGAATACCACCCAGGTCGATGCCTTGGCGCAGCGTATCCTCCTCTTCTGGATCCTCTTCCCGGCTAGGTTCCTCCAATCCCGTATCTTCCTGATCCTCTCCCAGCTGCTCCAGGAGTCGATCCTCAGCCGACTGGGCCAGTTCCGACTCCTCTTCCGCCAGTTCTTCCAGAAAACGGTCGTCCGATGGCCCAAAGCGTCGGAGCGCCGCGATGAAAAGTGCTTTCTCCTGAGAGATCGAAGCACTCAACTGGTCATAGACGAACGATGCGTCTCGATCGTTCAGATAGATCTTCATCGATCCATCGGCCCTTCGATTCGACTCTCCGGCGCAAACCGTTAGATAGCTGTTCCATCCAGCCTGCAGAGCCTTCGGCGAGGAGAGTTCGGACTGATCGACAACGCGGTCACCATTTCGATCGCTACCATGAAGTAGCAGTGAGGTGATCCCACGAACAGCCAGCAGCTCTTCCAGTCGATCGATTCTCCCGTTGCGAGGGCCGGGAAGTTTCCTAGAGGTGTAGTAGGAGCGTTCGGCACCGAACTGCCTCACCTGATCGTCTTCGTCGATCCAGTCGAGTATGGCATCGGCGATCGGGATGGTCATTCCCGGGATGTGAAGAAGGATATCGCGCGCCTCCATCGCCTTTTTGGGATCCAGGGGCAAGCTGTTCAAATTCAAGCGACAGCTTTCATCGTCCAGCGCCGACCGACCTGGAAATGCAGGCAGCAAGTGGAAGCTAGGTTCTTGAGCACCACCGAAGCTCCAGCGATCGGCCCAGGCAGGGTAGCCGGCTGGAGAAGACCAGGAGGTGCCTCCCTGTTCAAGCCACTGCGTCGCATAGCGGACACCCGATTCGGCCGCGAGCGAAGCCTGAATCCGTTCCGTTTGCGCATGGCTGCGGATGATCGACTGATCGGTGATGGAGCGAAGGTAGTAGGCGACCTGGATCAGCAGCGCCAGCACCATCAGCACCAGGGGCAGCATGAAGCCCGACCGACGCCTGGGACGCGGGACACCAGAAGGCAGTGACCTGTTGCTCACAGCATGCCTCCCTTGGACAAATCGATCACCAGGGGCCCGCCGTCAATGAGGTTCTCCGATCGCTTCAACTTGCACTGAATCTCAATCGCTGTGGGCAACGGAGCGAAGCTTCCCCTCCAACTAGTCTGCCACTGCTGACCATCGTGATACCTGAGGTGCAACGAGGCGATATCGGAAGAGATCCCTTGGAATTCGTCGAACCGCCATCGCGGCATCGCTGGGGACTGAGGCAGCGGTTGCCGGAACGTCACGACCCACAGACCCTCCCAAGCGGAATTGGATGGATCCGGCATTTCTCCAGCGGGGATCTGCCAAGCATCAGGCAGCTGGGCCACTTGAGGTTTGCCACATCCAACCCAAATCGCTTTTTCCCCAAGATCCGAAAAGGGCTGTGAGCTCGTGTCGCATGGGACGATCAAGAGAAGGGAATCACCAAGCCCTACGAAGACCGGCTGGGTCGCTCTCTGCTTGCTCCGCCACTCGATTCGCGCCACATCGGCTTGCCATCGCTGCAGCGACTTCTTGAGCGTCAGATCGCGCGGCTCTTGGGGCTGATCGAACAGATCCAGTCGTTCGGGAAGCTTGCGCTGCAGCACGCAATCGGCCAGCAGCAGATGGACGCGGTGGACCACTCCCGACTGTTCGGCAAAGTCCCTTCCGGTGCGAAGTACGACGCGGGACTGCTGCAACGTCTGGTAAACTCCTGCCAGGATGAGCAGGCTGATCGCCGAGGCAGCGAGGAGTTCGATCAGTGTCAGACCGTGTCGAGCCGGGCGCCTCATCGTACCGAAACTCCCGGGGAGGTTTCGGTCGATTCCGTACGAACGGATCGCCGCATGCGATTCGCCTTTCCTGTTGGCTGGGAGGACGCCGATGCGATCAATCGATTCAGTTCCAGGCTTTGCAAACCGTCCGGAAATCGTCTCCAAATCTTGATCTTCCTGGATCGCATCGACGGCATCGGCCCGGGCTGATCTTCAACCTCCCAGTTCCAGGACGGATCGTCTTCGAAGGTGCCGGATGATCGCTTCGTGTGGCTGCCGATCGGAGTTTCCAGCAGTTCCAGCATCCGCACCGCTCGCTGCGTGGCTGCCTCCTGAAACTGGACTCGCCTAGCCATCCGATAGGAGGCGTTCATCGATGTCGATACGGCGGCGTAGCCACACGCGAACACTCCGATGGCTAGGATCACATCGAGCAGAATCGCCCCGCGCGCTGGTCGCTGTTTCATGCGACGATGCCACTGCCGAGCCATCATCACGTCAAGGCGCTTTCTGGTTGGAAAGATCATCTTCGGTACCCATCACCTTGTCCGGGCCGGCCGAAACCAGATCGTATCCTTTGGGATGGATCTTTCCCGGGCATCGATACTCGATCGGCTGCCCCCATGCATCTTTGGGGAGCCTATCGAGATAGGGTCCCCGCCATTGCTTTGACTTGCCTTGTGGCGGTGTGACCAGGGATATCAGACCGGCCTGCTGCGTCGGCAACTCCCCGAGATGGTCGATGGAATAAAGCTTGATCGCCTGCTCGATCCCTTCAATCGTCAACTGCGTTGCATCGCTGTTTGCATACTTTTGTCGGTTGAGCAATCTGGGGACGGCCATGCCAGCGATCACACCGAGGATCGACAGGACAAGGATCACTTCGATCAGCGTAAATCCATCGGAATGCCGGGCCGTGCTGCGAACAGTCATTCTTCCTGGAAACGGGCGGCGGAAACGGTCATTGGTTGTCGATCGGATCGTTGTCATGAAAAAAACTCCCGCGTTGATCTGTGGTCTTCATCAACCACTTGGTTTTTCAGTTTCGGATGCTTCCCGATGCATCCAGGATCGGAAGCATCAGACCGATGACAAGAAACAGGACGACGGCCGCCAGACCGATCAGTAGAAAGGGTTCCATCAACTTCAGAAGGACTTCGATTCGCCTGGCGTTGCGTCGTTCCAAAATGTCTGCGGCATCCACAAGCACTCCTGCAAGGGTGTTGGACTGTTCTCCTACCGCAATCATCGCGCCGATGTCGGAAGGGAAGAAGGGATGGCGACGGAGCAGGTGCGAAAGGGATGATCCGTCTGCGACTTCGCGAACCACTTGCGAAAGATGGGAGGCGAAAGCGGGAAGACCGATCGTCTGGCGAGCGATTTCTAGCGCGCGAACCATCGGAACATGGTTCCCCAGCAGGGTGCCAAGGATGCGACAGAATCGCTCGGCAACACCCTCGCGAATCAGAATGCCCAACGCAGGCATGGGGGCGATGGCTTCCAGACCCAGTGTCCAAAGCCGACGAGGCGACTTCGAGGATGCCAGGCTTCCCAGGGCGATCAGTGCGATCAGGGCAATCGAAATTCCCCATTGGCGGACTAGATCGCTGGCGCCGATCAGTACCGTCGTCGCCCAAGGGAGCTGACTGCGCTGAGCCATTCCCTCAAAGATCGGATGGAAGCTGGGGACGAAATAGATCAGAAGCGCCAGCACGATCAATGCACCAGCCACTGCCAGCAGCGAGGGGTAGATCATGGCTCCCGCGATGCGCTGCTTCAGTTCATCTTGCTTGCGGCAAAGCTGCCCGATTCGCACGAGGGAATCTTCAAGGAATCCTCCTTCTTCACCCGCTGCCACCACGCCAATGGCGATCGGGTCAAAGGCGTCGCCAGCCGATCGCATCGCCTGCGAAAGGCTGGAGCCATCGGCCAGTTGTTCCATCATCTGCTGCATCAGCGCCTTGGAGGATGGCTGGGAAGCCTGCTGGCGAAGGACCTCCATCGCCTGAAGCATCGGAACCCCGGTGCGAAGAAGGTCTGCCAATTGACCGTACTGCGTGGCACCCCAGCGGGTCTTGCTGGTCGCGCGGGGGGCGCTGCTGGCAGCAAGTTGCAAGGTGATAAGCGAACGTTGATTGAGTGCGCTCAACGCTTCGCGGCGCGATCCGGCCGAGATGGCACCATGAAGCTGTCGCCCCTGGGGATCGCAGGCCAGATAATGGAATTCAGCCATCGCATTCGCTCCGGTCCGCGTCCTGCGACGTTGGTTCTAGACCTGAAACCCGAAGCACTTCCTCGATGCTGGTCAGCCCTTCCAATACCCGTTGCCAACCGTCGAGGCGAAGCGACTGATAGCCTGCTTGCTTGGCGGCCTGGCGGATCGCAGATGCTGATGCATCCTTGCAGCAGGCTTCGCGTATCGCCGGGCTGGAGGTCACCAGTTCATAGATCCCCATCCGACCCTGGTAACCTGTCATGCGGCAGTCCCTGCATCCCACGGGCTGATGGACTCCTTCCAGATCGGCATCAGGGAAATCGGAAGGAAGAGTGCAACACTCCAGGTCGATCGGCTTACGGCAGGAGGTGCAGAGCCGACGGACCAGACGCTGTGCCAGCACACCGATCACGGCATCGGCTGCCAGGTATGGTTCCACCCCCATGTCGATCAATCGAGCGTAGGCGCTGGGTGCGTCGTTGGTGTGCAGCGTACTGAAGACCAAGTGCCCAGTCATGGCCGCCTGAATCGCCGCAGTCGCTGTCTCCGAATCGCGAATCTCCCCGACCAGAATCACATCTGGATCGTGCCGAAGCACACTTCGCAGGCTGGCTGCAAAGCTCATCCCAGTCTTCGTCTGAATCGGGATCTGATTGACTCCCTCCAGTTCGTATTCGACCGGGTCTTCGATCGTCACGATCTTGGTTCTCGGGCTTCTCAACTGCAGCAGCGCACTGCTCAACGTGGTTGTCTTGCCGCTGCCCGTGGGGCCTGTCACCAGAATGATCCCGTGCGACGATCCGATCAGCTTTTGGAAACGTTCCCCGATCCGTCCAGGCAACTGAAGTTTCTGCAGCTGGCGCACCGCGCGGACCGGATCCAGAAGTCGAAGGACAACGCCCTCCCCATGAAGCATCGGAATGATCGAAACGCGGATATCTTTCTCCCCTTCCTTCAAACGGATCCGCACCCGTCCATCTTGAGGCTGTCGCTTTTCCGCGATATTGAGTCGAGCCATGATCTTGATGCGACTGACGATGGCATCCCGCAGTCGATCCCACTGCTGTGTCGATGCCTCGGGAGAGAGGATTCCATCGATGCGGTAGCGAATCAGCATTCCTTCCGCCGTCGGCTCCAAATGCACGTCACTGGCGCCTCGCAGCAGCGCATCCTCCAGAAGCTCATGGACCAAACGGACGATCGACGCCTCGTCGGCCAAGCCATCTTCTTCTTCAGCCGCTGTGTTCTGGTCGGATCGGCGATCGGTGACCGCCTGAAGAGTACCACCGCCCAGGCCAACCAGATCCTTGATCCGGTCACGCAATTCCCCCGGCTCGGCCAACCGCACTCGCAACGGCAGTCGGCAGATCATGCGAAGGGTGTCCAGGCAGTTCGCGGAGGGTCGGGCGGCAGCTGCTACCAACAATCTTCCTCCTTCGATTCGAAAGGGAAGGATCTGTCGACGAGCGATCTCGCGCGCGGGCAAGGCGGCCAGTGCCACTGGGCAGATCTCTAGCGTCTCTAAATTCACTCGGTCTGCAGCTGTCCCCACCGCAACCCTTTCGGTTGGTAGTGGGGCATCTTCGATCACCAGGGTTGCTGTTTCTTCCATGATCTTTTCTACCTTCGAGGCTCCTTACGGTCCCTGTCGCTAGCTTGGTGTATGCCATGCCAGCCTCAATTGGGGACTCCATCGGCCAGAATCTGTTCGAAGGTTTTCAGCCGCACTCCACCCGAAGCGCCCGTTGCAGGGATGACCAGATTCTGGTCCCCTGCGACTCCCTTGGACTGCGACCGGTGTCCATGGGGCACGATCAACTCCGGATGATCAAACGGCGGCTTCTGCTCAGCGACCCGCGGATCGGTCAGTGATTTGAGAAATTCCACCAAGTCGCCAATCAATTTTGGGTCGTTGGCCAATTCGGGAATCGGACTGATATCAGGCGACAGATCACGGTTACCGTGGTGAAAATCCCCGCCTCGAGCATAGAACTCCACCACCTGCTCCAGCGTCGCTTGGGACCCATTGTGGAAGTAAGGCCCTGTCAGTTCGACATTCCGAAGTGAAGGTGTCTTGAAGGCGGCATCGACTGCTGTGCGAGCCCCGCTAGGGACCTCAAGGGCTCCCTGTACCTTTTCCCCTCCCTTGCTGCGGAGGGTGTAGGAAAGAGGTCCCAAGGCATTGCTGCGTCCCACCCCCAGGTCTTCCTCGTTCGAACGCACCCCGATGTTGTAGAAGCCGCCATCGTAAAAGGCAGTCTCGCCATCGGACATTTGGATCGTTTCAATCATCTGCGACTGAAGGCTCTCGTCGACCGGTCGAGTGATGCTGGTCACACCACCTGCAAACTGCGGTCCGGTGTGGCAGTTAACACACTTTCCTTGGTGAAGAAAAATCTCCAGCCCCTGCTTGGCTCGTGCGCTGATCGCTGATTCATCCCCTTCGGCATAGCGGTCATAAGGTGACTGATCAGAAATCAAGGTTCGTTCGTACATCAGAATTGCCAACCCCAGAAACATGGAGAAATTCGCCTCCATCTGGGTGTATCCACCTTCCACCGGTTCCTTCGCCTGCCACCACTCTTTGCGAAACGCTTTGCGCACCAGTTGGGAGTAGGTCACCTGGGTCTTCAGCCCCCTTCCCCTGGGATTGGCGAGATCTCCAAGAAGACTGTCGGTGGGATCGACGCGTTGGAGAGCCAGTGGCGTCATCGGGAGCATCTTGCGACCGATGTCTTCGAACGACCGGCCGCTCCAAGACATTTCGATTCCATCGTGCGGAGGTCCAACTGCCTGGGAAGCCAGCGATGCATTCTCGATGGCGATTCTCACAGGCATCGCCGATAGCCCTTGCGCGTACCAAACCCTGGCGGATGGATCGCGGTCGCCATGAATGTTGACCCCGTTGAACACTCGCTGTGCCCGACCATCCCAGAACTGCCGCTCCAGAAAAGCTGCGTTGATGACGGTGGGGGAGTTTCGCCCGGTGACTTGGCGAGCATTCAGACCTCCCAGATCGAACTTGTCGTCGTGGACAACCTCGCCATTGTCCAGGAATCGCCTTGAGGTCACCGCAAGGAAATCTCGTTTGACCACCCCCTGAGAGCCGGCGATCATCCCGAGATCCCTAAGAACGCGACTGTCTCGATCGGTGACATCGGCCAACTTCCGAAATGGAAAATCATCCGCCTTCAGTAGGTAATTGCTCACCTCGCCCAGTCGGCTTTCGAGAGCCTGGAAGTCGACCGCCGTGACGGAATTGCGGATCCGCACATCGGCTCCAGCATGCCAGTGGCACGATGCGCAGGAAGTCCAGCCATCGCTGCCAAGCTGCAGATCCCAGAAGAGCGCCTTGCCCAGCAATTCGGCAGATCCTTGGTCGGCGATATACCGATCGAAGTCTTCGATTTGCGGAACCTTGACCCCCCGCAACGATCTCGGCGCCGCCTCAAGATCCAGTTCGTCATCGTAGAGGCTTGGTTCCGCCGAAACCGCCACTCGACCACCAGGAGGACTGGCAGTTGCCGATTCCTGAGACAAGTTCAGAAGGAGCAAAGCGAATGCAAAAAACCAAATGGACCAAAGTCCTCTTGGAAGCACTCGACGCGGACATTGGAAACCTTGGTGCATTGCACTCTTTCCCCCTGTTGCGATCCCGGCACCTCCCTGCATCGGCAATCCTGCCAGGTCGTCGCTGGCTCTGCCTTGAGCCAGCGAGGTGGGCACATGACCATTGGCGATGAAGCCGAATGACATGTAATGTCTGTTGATAATGCTTGACTTACCTAGCCACCGACAATCCGTTTCTCGCTAGATCAGGATCCTTCAAGCGAAGGCCCCATCGCACGATCTTGCCAGCGATTTTTCGGTCGTTGGTCGTTCGAAGTAATTCGGAGAATCGTATCGAGAATCAGTCTCGGCTCCTGCAGCGCTGCCGATGCGACCCACCAATCGCTGCGGTCATTGCCGATGGTCAAGATCCCGCCATGCTGGGTCCGATCCGCATCCACTTCGGGATCGGGATCGAAAACACCCAAACTACGGCGCAGTTGGTCGATGTCGTTCAGATCCCCAGTCACGAAGATCCATGGACAATGCCCTGGTTTGTCTTCGATGCCGTTGTCCTTCATGTACTTAGTCATTTGTTCCGGCGTGTCGCGGTTTGGTTCGATCGAGACCGACACAAAGACATAGTCATCAATACCCCGCTCGGCCATTTCCTTGCGAACCAGTTTGATATTCCGCGTCATGCCCGGGCAGATGCCCTTGCAAACGGTGTACATGAAATTCACCGCGACCTTTCGGTCTTTCACAAATTCATCGTAAAAACGGACCTGACGGCCATCGTGCGTCGTCAACTCGATATTTGGAATCCGCGTCGAAAACTTGACTGCTTGGTCAGCCCGCACAGGCAGGTCGTACGCCTCCGTTCCGTCTCCCTCCGTCACGACTTCGCTCAAGCCTCCTTCGACCTGACTTTGGAGGAGATCGAGCGGGTTATAGGGCTGAGTTGTCTCGACAGGTGCGCTGGTCGCAGGTTCCATCGTCACCAAAGGTTGCTCCACTCGACTGGACGCCTTGGTATTGCTCTGCTGCACCCAGTAAAGCCCCAGCCCCAAAGTGATGCAGGCCGTTGCGATCGAGTTGCCCAATGCCGTGGAATACTTCATCTACCACCTCAACCAGATTGCTTGCAACGATCGGAAAGAAACAGCAGGGAACCAAAACGTTCCAACCATTTTCGAAAGCGAGGCGATCGATCTGGAACGCAAAAAAGCGGTCCAGATCGATGGTCGTTTGGTTGTCTGAGTTGTAGGACTCGAGAGGGCTCAACTAGCCTCGAGACCGCTTGCCACCGCTACCACTGCGGCTGTCATTCTCGTTGTCGATTCGGCCGCCTGGAACGGTTCTGGTTGGTGGAGTGGGCGTAACCGGACGCTGTGGGCCGCCGCGACCACCGCCACCACCACCTCCGCCGCCTCCCGGTGGCGGTGCACTGGGTGGGTTGCCCGGAACGACGTTGAAGTTGCACATCATCCGCATATCTTCATGCTCGGAGTTGTGGCAGTGAAACACAAACGGTCCCTGGAAGGTTCGGAACTTCATGAAGATTTCTGCTTCGGTGTTTCCGGGGAGGATGGTGGTGTCGGTCTTGTAGGCATCCCAAGGCGATGGCTTTTGGCCATTGATCGTTTGGATCTGATGCGATTCCAAATGGATGTGGATCGGATGCCACCATCCACCACTATTGTTCCTAAGGATCCAGCGTTCGGCTGATCCAAGGCGCGGCGCGGCATCGACTCGATTGGGATCCCAAAACTCCCCATTCACCACCCAAGCTCCGTTCTTCCGTTCAAAGTCAAACGAACGCGTGGCTTCGATCTCTGAAGGCAGAATCGGCGTGTTGGGTCGGATGGGGGTGTTCACCGTCACGGTCGCGTCATTGCGGACGGGAGCACCCTCCACGACGAACTTCACCATCTTGGTGGGACGCTTCGCGGTGCCACTGGGGCCACGACCGTCATTGTGTTCGATCGTATTCTCGAGGTAGAGGATACTTGGCGCGTTGGTGAAGTCGATGATCACGTCCGCTCGCTTGGCCGGCGAGAACAAGAGACTGGTCCGCTCCATCGCAAACGGAAGCAACCAACTGTCATTGCCGATCTGCAACATCTTCTGGCCGTTGCTCAGTCGCATGTTGTAGTGGCGAGCGTTGGAGGCACCCATCATGCGGAATCGGTACTTTCGGCGCTGCACACGCAGCACTGGTTGCACCACACCGTTGGTCAGGAAAACGTCTCCCAACTGGCCATCGTGATCCAACATGTCGTAGGCCAAGGTCCCATCCGCATTGAACATGCGATCGCTGAAGACCAGCGGCAAGTCGAAGGGGGCTTTAGGGAGTACGTTGGTGTCAATCAGATTGTTTTCCAGATCGTCAAAGCAGAAATAGCAACCTGCAAGACCCATATAGACGTTGTGTGCGGTGATATCCATCGCATGGTCGTGATACCAAGCCGACGAAATCGACTCGGTGTAGTCCAGTTCGCCGTTGTGCATCGGCACGGTGTTGGGATAGAAGTAATCCCTCGCCTGACCATGGTGAATCAAGTAAATGGGATTCCCGTCGGCGTGAGCGGGCGTATGTCCACCGTGAAAGTGGATCGACGTTTCGATCGGAAGATGGTTGATGAAGCGAACGACAATCGGCTCTCCAATTCGCGTCATGAAGGTCGGACCTGGAACAGTGCCGTTGTAGGTCCAAACCGGGGTTTCAACCCCGGGGATGAATTGATGAATCGCTTCCTTCATTTCGATTTGGTAGTACTTGGTCGGGAAACGCTCGTACTTGGCTAGGTCAGCAAACTCCGGTGCAATCCCCCCTTCCACTTCCCCTGGCCGGTAAGGCGGCTTGCCGATACCCACCGGTTGTGCTGGTGCTGGGATCGGAAGCTCCTGCACAAAAGGGGTGATTCGGAAGGGAGTCGCCAGCGTGGGAGCGGCGGTGGCGGGAGACGCATGGACGCGGCGCAACCACGGTGAGGCGGCTAGCGCTGCCGTGACACCACCTAAAAACGTCCGCCTGCCCCGCAAGTTGCCTCGTACCTGCCTTCCCATTACCCATCCCTCCAAAAAATGCGACTCGTAAATCTGTTGCCGACGGATTTCACAAAATTGGTTGGAAAAAAGAGAACCAAAGAGTCTCGTTCCCTCACGAGGATGACTTCCTGCCCTCCCCAGACCGCCGAATACCCCGCCTTGAAGTTACCTAGTGATCCCTACGGTGCATCGCGCTCTTCCCTCAAGACAGGCCGTTTTAGCCCCGCCACCCTTGACGTCAACCGAATTCCGAACGTCGCAATTTGAGACAGCCAAGGCCGAAACACGATAATGGGGATAATTGCGAAAAAAGAAAAAAATTATTTTTTCTTTTCGCTGGCGGATGGCGCTGCTTTTTGTGCCGTCGGCTGGAATACACAGCTGTTCCACCGACTTAGTCGAGCGATATGCGGTGTAAACGATCCGTATTTTCTGGGATTCAACGGATCTGGCTAAAAAAAGCCGTCGCGGCTGTGGAATTCTCTTTTAGCAGCCAGCCATGCTGGTTTCTTATGGGTGCAGGGTGGGCCATGGAGGGTAGGTCGTTGATCGAAAGGGGCCGGTGGGGGCGTCTTCGGAAATGTCTCAATTTGAAACAAGTGCGACATTCGGAACGGAGATCGTCTCCGTAGCGATGTGGCAGCGAAAGTGCAGATCCCCAGGTTTTCTTGAAAAGTAAAAATTTCCCAAAATTTCCAAAACACCCAGACTACCAAAGTCACGTAATCGCAAAAAAGGTTCTTATCTATGCGATATAGAGATCTTTGGCGTCGTCTAGCGTTTGGCGGAGTCCCAGGCGATGTGGTGGGATCAAGACGCCAGGGGTGGAATGCGAGAGAGTCGCTGGGGGACTCGTGGGGCGCTTATCAAGATGGCCCCAGTTCGATGCCCGGGACTACCGGAGGGTCGCTTGGATTCAGGGTTGTTGGCAACGAATCGTAAGGCAGCATCCAGCCTTCGTGCCCCATCGGCTCAGGCGCTGCCGGTGTCTGGAACATCGGTGGCTTGGCCTGATGCGCTTCGCGCCGCCGTTGTTTGCGTTCCCACCACCGTTCGTAGTGCCGTTCGGGGAATTCGATGCCACGCGGTTCATCGGGGTTGGGAGGAGTTGGGCATTGGCCATGAATCTGTGCGGCATCGGCGTGAGGGAAGTGGATGCGATTGGCTTCGGTGACGCTTTGCGCATCAGAGACAGAAGGATGCCGAACGACGTGAGGCGTCAAGAAAATCAGCAGTTCCTTCCGTTGCGTCTGTTGGTTGTCGTAGCGAAAGAGCCAACCGATGAAGGGAAGGTCACCCAGGACTGGGACCTTTCGTTCCAGTTTGCTTTGGCCTTTGGTGATCATGCCTCCCAGGACGATCGTTTGCCCGGAGATGCAGCTGACCATGGTGTCGACCTTGGAGACGTTCTTGATCGGGGCCTCGATCACGTTGCCGTTGGTGGCATCGGTAAAGATTGGGATCCCGGAGCCGGGACCGGTTTGAAATTCACTTTTCTCTGCTTGCACATCGATGGTGATTTCGTCGGTGGGGCTGACTCGAGGAATGACCGTCAGGATGATACCTGCCTGATCTTGTCGAATGACCGGGTTGGCGCTTCCAACGGGAGTCAGCGACACTCCATCGACGACGGGAACTTGCTGACCGATCTGGATCATCGCTTCTTTGTTGTCGAGCGTTCGGATCTGAGGGCGGCTGAGGATATCGATCTTTCGCTTGGCCGCCAAGGCGCGCAGCAGCACGGAGATCGATTCGGAGCCAGCCGAGAGAACCAGGCCGCCATATCCTTCATCGGTATTGACGCGGCCCAGTGCGAAATTAGACAGCCCCTGCGAACCGACTCGCGCGGGATTGGCAGCGATGTTGTTGCCGAGCGGTTTGTTGTTGAAGTTGAACCCGGGGTCTGCGGTCTGGGAAATGATCGACTGGTTGGTGGTGGCGATTCCGGTAGCTGGATTGGATACCGTCTCGGTAACGGTCATGATCTTGTCGACCACGCTGCGATCGAACAGGACGGAATCTTGGACCCCCAGTTCGACGCCGAACTCATTGACATTCCCGAGATCAACCTCCACCAGAAGGGCCTGAATCAGAACCTGGGGCGGCAACGCATCCAGCTCGGCAATGATCGATCGGATCTTTTCCAGATGGTGGCTGCTGGAGCCGACAAGGATGCAGTTGGAGTTGGGTTCAGCGACGACGACCGAGGCGGCTTCGGCACCACCGGCGACACCAAGCGTCCCTGGGCTGGCACCCGAGGCGACGAGATTGGCGCGTGGACTGCCGCCACCGCCAGCTCCACCAGGCTGCTTCTGTCCAGTCAGATACTCGTTGATCGCTTTGGCCACTTCGACCGCAGAGGCGTTCTTCAGATGGAACACCAATTGGGGTTGGTACGCGGGATCGTTCTCGCGAATCCAAAGCATCTCATAAAGCCTCTTGAGATTGCCACCGAAGTCGGTGACCACGATGCGGTGGGAATTAGGAAGCGCCGTGACTTTGCCTAGCGGACTGAGCAGATTTTGGATTTCCCCTGCTGCAGCGGTGGGATCGATCGTCGAGAGGGCGACATCCAGATTCAGCAGTTCGTTGTTCCCGTAGCTTGCCAGTTGATCGGGCGTCACCATCGGGAAGAGATGGCTAGGCAGCTGCTCCTGGGGGTCTAGCTGAACGACGTACAGAAGGTGGCCGTTGCGCACCAGAAGATAGCCACTGGAGTAAAGGTATCCATTGAATAGATCGATCGCCTCACTAACGGTCATCGATCGATTGCTGGAGTAATTGAACGTTCCTTCGGGGAGTACATCCATCTTGAGGTCGTATCCGGCTTCGGAAGCCAGTCGCTGAAGGACTAGGTTCCAGGGAGAGTCCTGGAAGTTCATCATGATGCGTTTCTGCCCTACAGGATCCGGCAGCGCCTGGATCGGCTCGCCCATCGATGCCGTCACTCCGGAATTCGTCGGACCGGCTTGCGATGAATCCTGGCTGGAGATCGGTTCCAGTTGCAGTTCGTCGCTGCGCAGCCGAGTGCGGTATGTCGCCGCCTCGATCGACTGACCCAAGGGTGGGGCGGTGTTGGATGGGGCGAAAACCAATCTCTGTTCCAGCCGGGGTGCTTCATTCCAGGACGGGGGAATGGGAGCGATCCAAGGAGGGGGAAGGAAAGAGCTAGCGGGAGGCGGAGCGGTTGGAATCAGCGCGGTGGCAGAGGGAGGTTGGTGAGAGAGCGTCTGGATCCCTTCGCCGGAAGTGCCCAAGTCGTCAGGCGGAGTGGCCCAGCCGATCCAACGCAGGGCAATCGGCGGGACCAGATTTTCGAGCAGCCAGCGTTGGGATGGGACAGCAAAACCAAGCAGCAGGCATCCGATGGCTAGGGTCGAACGCCCTTTCCATGAATCGAAGTAATCGGTGATGGCGTATTTCAATCGATCGATCACGGGAGCGCCTGGAAGTCAAAGCTGGCTGGAGGGCAGTTGGATCCTCCATGGACCTACCTCTGTTGATCGGCGATCTCGAACACCCGGAAAAGCAAAAATGTCAAAATGTAGCGATTGCGACGAGTTTTCTGGCGGGCTTTTGCTGGCAAATGGCACAGGGTTGGAGAGGAATTCAGGCAGGTCGAATGCAAGCTAAAGAGCTGGCCGAGGGGGGATCGCTCCCTGGGAAAAAATCTCAGCGGGCGGTCCAGCCACCATCGACCACCAGAAGGCTTCCGGTGGTGAAGCTGGCCGCGCGGCTGGCTAGGTAGATGGCAGCTCCCTGAATCTCCTCCAACCGACCCCAGCGGCCCATGGCGACGGCGCCGATCAGGAATTTTCTGGTATCTTCCGAGTCGGCGATTGGTAGATTCATCTCGGTCAGGAAGGGGCCGGGACAGATGGCGTTGCACGTGATCCCATGCTCCGCCAGTTCCAGCGCCAGCGTTCGGGTCATTTGCACGATGGCTCCTTTGCTACTGGCGTAGGGGGTGCGTCCAGCCAGTCCGACCATTCCCAGGGTGCTCGCAATCTGGATGATCCGTCCGTAGCCATTGGCTTTCATTAAACCCACTGCAGCACGAGTTGCCAGCCACGTTCCGGTGACGTTGGTTTCCATGACTTGGTGGAACTGATCGAGCGACAGAGATTCGATGGGGCCGCGGATATTGATCCCTGCGCTGTTGATCAGGATATCGACTCCCCCCCATCGCTGCTCGACCAGATCGACCATGTTCCGGCAATCCTCTTCTTTGGTCACATCGACCGAGGCAGCGAGAGTGGGGACGCTGAAGTGGTCGGCGATGGCGGCGGCGGCGGAGGAGGCCTGTTCGACGTGGCGACTGGCGATCATCACCGAGGCACCGCAGCTGGCTAGGCCCTGCGCCATGGCAAGCCCGAGACCTTTCGAGCCACCGGTGACGATGGCGCGCTGGCCGGCCATGGAGAAGCCGGCGATTCCGGGAAGCTTTTCGAATGATTCCGAAGGATTCTGAGACATCTTGTGCGGCTCCGTCTATTTCCCAACATCGATCGGCATCGACTCCAGGGTGCCATCGGTGCATGATGATACCACGACAGGTTCACCCTCTGGCGATGGCCGCGCGGTAGCTTGCTTGGGGTGGTACCTTGGATTGGTACCTGCCACAAAGTGGAGTTGGATTGGATCGAATTGGCAAGAGTTGCTCAGACCAAGGTATCTGGTGGTGGCAAAAGGGAAAGCAGCGATGTTTCGTTTGGATGGCCACGTGGCGCTGGTGACTGGATCGACGCAGGGAGTTGGCGCGGCGATCGCTCTCCATCTGGCGCGCGCAGGAGCCGGAGTGATCCTGCATGGCTTGCGGGAAGATCAGGCGGCGCGGGAGACGATGGAGCGATGTCGCCGTGAGGGCGCGATGGTGCATCTGATCATCAGCGATCTTTCTGGTCCGACTCCCGAAGCGGTCGCCGAAGTGATGGCCGCGGTGGACAGGACAGGCAGCAGCGTGTCCCTGTTGGTCAACAATGCGGGAACATTTCGTGAGCCGCCGTTTCTGGAGATGGATTACAAGGACTACCAGCACACGATGCGATTGAATGTCGACGCTGGTTTTTTTCTGACTCAAGCGATCGCTCGCCGTTGGGTGGCTGGAGGGGTCCTAGGCCGTGTGCTTTTCACCGGATCGATCAACGGTTTGCTCGCGGAAGCCGACCACGCTGCGTATGACACCAGCAAAGGGGCGGTGGCGAGCATGGTGAGGACCTTGTGTGTGGCGTTGGCTCCCAGGGGAATTCGAGTCAACGGGGTGGCGCCTGGTTTGGTGCGGACCCCATTGACCAATCAGATCCTGTCGGTCGATCGCGATGCGATGCGGTGGATGCAACTGCATACCCCCAACGGTCAGGTGCCAGACGCCGACGTGGTAGGGCCGGCTGCGGTGTTTTTGATGAGCGACGAGGCGGAGCATGTGCAGGGGCAGATGCTGTTGGTGGATGGCGGGATGAGCGTCTGGCAGCAGCCGGATCTGCCCTCATTTCTACGGGGCCGATGGTCTTAGCAGGGAAGTTCGCGCATCGCATCGACTCGATCACTCAAGATGGAAGCCGGAGAAGGTTCCGCGAGTCGCTTGGAGTTGGACAAAGGGTCGACCGATCGCTTTGTCGATGATCAGCAGACGGCCGACAGTGCGGAAGCGGGCGCCGATCGGGTGATCGATTTTAGGAAAGCCGTGCAGGAAGAGCGGATTGGGCCTCTGTGGCGACGATCGCGTGTGCAGGCTAGAAGGATCGATCATCCTCTGGGGAGAGGATCTTGGCGATCTCTTCTGGGTGGCGAAAGAGTTTGACGGGGACGGGTTGGCATCGGAGCAGGACGCGTCGCAGCCGTTCCCCTTCCATCGGCCGTTGGGGCAGGTCTCGGATCAGCACATGGCGAATCTGATAGGGAAACTTGGAGGCGAGTTTGGCGTAGATTTCGGGATCTCTTTCGCCACTGTCTCCGATCAACACAAACTTTCGCTGCGGCATGCGATCGATCATTCCGGCGATGATGCCACCTTTGCTTTTGCGTCGAAGCAATCTCCACCGTTTGAAGATTTCGTCTCTCAGTTGGAACCATCGCAGATGAATGGAACCGGCAGGGAATTGGGATGACTCGAGAAAGGACTCCAGAGGTTGGAATAGTTGCCAGGGGCTGCTGGAGACGTAATGGAACATCGCACCCTGATCGCTCCACATGCGATACAGACTGGCCATTCCCTCGATCGGCTCGAAAGGGCGCAGGAACGTCTGTGCGAGGAGTTCCTTGCGATCGGTCACTCGTGTGTCTTTGATCGTATCGTCGATATCCGTCACGATGCTGGTGCCCCTGGGGGGGACAAGGAAGATTTTGCCTTGAGCGGTGATGGCCTCTTCTTCCAGAGAGCATTCGATGGTGATGGAAGGGTGCCGGTGGTCAGCTTCTTCTCTGGGGACTGGCAGGATGGAGTCGGCAAGATCGATCTTCGAAGAAAACAGTCCGTTGCTTCGCGTTCGCCGTTTGAGTCGATGGGTATGGGATCCTATGCGGAGGAAGATGCGTTGGCTAGGTTCTCCTTTTCGAAGAAACGGGCCGATGCGTTCCTGGAAGCACTGTTGGTCGATATCGCGCTGGTTGGCCTTGAGCGACCGAAGCAATTGATGCAGCAACCAGCGTTTGCCGATGGATGGCGGTGCCTGCCGCGTCACTCTTCCTTGCAGCATCAGTCTCCAGGTCTCGCCGCGCGGATGTCGATAGGCGATCGAGGGATAGATATCCAGTTGCAGCGGCATGGATGGCGCAGTCACGGGGGATGCGATGGAGCGAAAGGTGGAAGGATGCTCATCAGGGATTGGGCTTACTTGCACCCAGACGCTGTTCGAACAACCACTGATGGAGTTCCGGGTTGGCGTAGGTGGCTGTCCAGCTGTCGTGGCCTGCCTCGGGGTATTCGGTGTATTTCGGTTTCCCTCCAGATTGCTCTAGCGCCTTGACCATCTCGCGCGATCGTTCCGGCTTGACCACACCGTCTCGTCCGCCATGAAAACACCAGACGGGAAGTTGCTTGAAACGGGGAGCAGTCTTGGGATCGCCACCTCCGCAGATCGGTACCGCGGCAGCGAAGAGATCGGGATAGCGAGCGATGGCATCCCAGGTACCATACCCACCCATCGATAGTCCGGTGATGTAGATGCGAGTCGGATCGGCTTTCTTTTGTTCGATCAGATCGCGAACGATGTCGACTGCAAGGGCAAGCGAATCGGAGGAGGTCTCCGGGAGATCATGCTGATCGGCCGACCAGTCCACCTCCACCCAGCGGCGTCCAGCGGGGCACTGAGGAACGATGACGTAGCAGGGATGCTTTTCCTGGGCTTCCTTGGAGACAAACTGTGACACCCCATGGACCAGTTGCTTCGTGTTGTCATCACCCCGCTCGCCTGCCCCATGTAGGAACAGAACCACCGGCAGTGGTTCGGTTGCTCGGGCAGGTTCCAGGATGCGGTACTTGAGCGATTGATCGCCCTGAGTCCATTCACGGCGAGCAAGCTGTTCCATCCAGTCTTTACCATCCTCGCCGATGCATGCGGAAGCGAGGGGAAACAGGAACAAGGCGAGGCACAGCCAGCCGCAGAGAATCGTGGCGGTCGGAATCGGTCTTCGGAACGCAGGAAGCATGGAAACACTCCTGAACAAATCGCAACGAATGGGGCCAAAACGAATGACCTGGCGACGGGGACTATCTTGCGTCGGTCCCCCCCGTTCCATCGGGTAGGGACAGAGAATCGCCAAGCTGTAGTATAGTCACAACCGGTGCCATGGCAGAGAATTCATCGAATGTCTCTGCCAGCCGATCGGGGGCCGGGATTCCCCAATCAGATCCCCTCTGGAGAGGATTCGGCCATTTCACGAGCGTGATAACTACTCCGGACGAACGGGCCGGAAGCCACCTGGGAAAAGCCGATGCTCCGAGCCATCTGGCCAAGTTCTTCAAATTCGTTCGGGGGAATATATCGGACGACTGGAAGGTACTTGGGTCCAGGCTGAAGGTATTGACCGAGCGTCAGGAAGTCGCAGTCATACTCCCGAAGGTCGGCTAGGCATTCCAGCACTTCTTCCTGGGTCTCGCCCAGGCCCAGCATCAAGCCGCTTTTGGTTTTTATCTGGGGATCGTATTGCTTGACTCGCCGAAGCAGTTCCAGCGTCCAACGGTAGTCGCTTTTGGGGCCACGAACGCGTCGGTAGAGACGGGGGACGGTCTCCATGTTGTGATTGAAGACTTCGGGTCTGGCTTGGCAGATTCTCTCCAGCACCTCTTTCTGCTGCACGAAGTCGGGGGTAAGCACTTCGATCGTAGCGCCGGTCCGTCGTCTTACCTCTTGAATGCACTGGACAAAATGCTCGGCGCCGCCATCCGGTAGGTCATCCCTGGTCACGCTGGTGAGAACGACATGCTTGAGCCCCAGTCGATCGGCGGCCATCGCCACTCGCTCTGGTTCATCGGCTTGCAGCGGTTGCGGACGACCTCGTGAGACAGCGCAGAAACCACAGGGGCGGGTGCAGACGTTGCCAAGGATCATGAAAGTGGCTGTCTTCTGCGAGTAGCATTCCATACGGTTGGGACACTTGGCGTTGTCGCAGACCGTTTCCAGCTTCAACTCTTCCAAAAGCCCGGCGGTGAAGTGATTTGCGTTACCCTTGGGAATTTCTCGTCTGAGCCATTCCGGGAGTCGACCAGAACGCTCGAAGAGGGGGGGTGGGGCATCGGCGGTCCCAGAGTCGTTAGGGCTCCGTGGCGAATTGGATTGGTCCGAAACGACAGGCAGTTCAATCATGTTGGTAGCGTGAAGCCCGATGGGATGAATTCCGTGAAGCGATCGTTTGGTATCCGACCCCGCTTGATGGGTGCAATTAAGCTGTCGACCGTTGCTGTTATCTAGTCAGTGTACCAGCAGGTCGAATCTTAGCATTCGGAACGAAACAACCCACCTCCCGAAAACGACACCCTCCACCTAATTCACTCACCCAAATTCCCTTTTTGCCAGCATTTCCCCCAATTAGTGCCACCCACCTTTTGCCAGCGTTTCCCCTAATTGGTGCCACCCACCTTTTTATTGTTGGTTTGGGGTGAATAAAAAATTTGGGTTGTCGGCGGGATTCAGCGAGACAGATTGGTGCCTGGCACCGATTCGGGTTGCTTTTAGAAAGCATTCCACCCC
>Ga0315902_10001582_pt1 | contig 36517 bp, 60 predicted proteins | sample LakEriMetagenome_9_FD_203523 | JGI IMG/M metagenome (GOLD analysis project Ga0315902, IMG submission 203523) | Freshwater fungal communities from buoy surface, Lake Erie, Ohio, United States - Buoy 12 MA117 | ecosystem: Environmental > Aquatic > Freshwater > Lake > Lake biofilm | place: USA... | reverse complement strand
GGCGGGCCCTCTATATACAATAAAGATGAAGCTATAGTATAAACTTTCACCATTTGCTAATTTTAGCTTGTCAGTAATAGTAAGTACACCCCCTTTATTGCTATGAATATAATGACAAAACAGGTTGTTACAATTAACCATCTTCATTGAAGTAGTCATCCTCATTTAGAATATCATTATCATCTAGAGCGTTATATATAAAAGCCACTAGTCTATAGTAAAACTCGCCGGTAGGGTTAATATGTGTGTGGCCCTTCAACTTATCACACACATTCCAGTAGTAAAATAAGGTAATGTCATACAAACAATCGTTAGAAATATTCTTTATTGAAGTAATCACTCTCATCTAGAGCGTTATATATAAAAACCACTAGTCTATAGTAAAACAAGTTGATAGCGTTAATAGGTATAGAGGCTTTATGCTTATTATACACATTCCAATTGTACAGAATCAAGTTATAAAACAAAGCAAGCCCGAGATCATTATCAATCATCTTCATAGAGTGTATACTTATATAGAATATTGTATATCACAGCTGTTAGTTTATAGTAAAACCAGTCGATAGAGCACCTGCTAAATTTAGGAATATGAGTCTCGATGGTCACATCCTCATAATAATAAAACAAGTAATTAAGCCTGTTACAACTAATCCATCTCATTGAAATAACCGTCCTCATCTAGAATGCTATATAACACATCTTCTAATCTATGATGAAACAGATTGATAGAACCATGGAACCTGTCTAATTCAGGTATATAAGTTATAAGCCACATACCCTCATAACATATTAATAATCCGTGATGGTCAGCTGGCAGATCAGTAATAGATATAGGTATATTCAACTTATTACGTGGGGCTCAATTGTTACAATTAATTATCTTCATCGAAATAACCGTTCTCATCTAGAATGTTATATAACTCATCTCCTATATAAAACAGGTTGATAGAACCATGGTACCTGAATTAGTCAGGTACAGGAGTTGTAAAGACACATACCCTCATACAATAAAACAGGGCGTCACAATTAACCATCTTCATTGAAATAATCATCCTCATCTAGAATGTTATATAACTCATCTCCTAATCTATGATAAAACAGGTTGATAGAACCATGGAACCTGTCTAATTCAGGTATATAAGTTATAAGCCATATACCCTCATGACAATAAAACGGGGCGTCACAATTAATCACCTTCATCGAAATAATCGTCCTCATCTAGAATGCTATATAAATGTTCTAATCTATGATAAAACAGGTTGATAGAGCCAGAGAACTTACTTAATTCAAGAGTATAGGTATCGAGATCCATGTTCTCATAATAAAACAAGGCAATATAATAATCGAGCTTAACTAATAAGTCACTTATCTGAATGTGCTCGTCACAGTTAATCACTCTCATTGAAGTAATCGTCCTCTCTATTAAGAAAGCTATATATTACAAGTTCTACTAATCTATAATAAAAAAGTCTTCCAGGACTATAAGCAAAATACAATTTGATTAATAATTTACGTAGGTCAACGGGCAGATCAGTAATAGGTATATTCAAGTTATTACGCGGAGCCCAGTCATTACAATTAATCATCTTCATCGAAATAATCCCCCTCCCCTAGAAAGTCATATAACAAACATGCTAGTTTATAATAAAACAAGTCGATAGGAACATGTAACTTGTCCAATTCAGGGATATAGGCCCCGAGACCCATGCTTTCATGGTAGTAACGATAGAACCATAGATAGTATAGATTATCACCATTTGGTAAAATCGGCGGGTCAATATATATATTCAGTTTACTACTATGAGGCGCCCAATCGTTACAATTAATCATCTTCATAGAAATAATGGTAGGTTATAGTAGGCTCAGATAGGTTATGGTAAACCCAAGCGACTCCTCTGACATAAAAGTTATCGTATAAACTATTATGGTTTGCTATCAACGGGTTAGTAATAGGTGTAGATACACCTAACGTATTACGTGGGGCCCAGTCATTACAGTTAATTATCTTCATATAATTAATTGTCCTCATCTAGAATGTTATACAACACTACTCCCGCTAGTCTATGGTAAAACCTGGCGGGCCCCCCAGCGTTATAAGTATGAAAGTTATAGTTATAGAAACTGTAGTATAAACTATCACTGTCTACTAAAATCGACGGGTCAGTAATATATTTATTCAGTTTACTACGTGAAGGCCAACCGTTAATCATATTCATAAAAATATAACAATCTATGGTAAAACCAAGCAGGCCCTCCACCATGATAAAGATAGAAGTTATAGAATAACTTATTATTATCTGCTATTGGAAGAACAATAGTAGGTACAGGTGCATTCATACGGAGCCCATTTAAATTACGCGGAGTCCAACCATTACAATCAATCTTCTTCATATAATTAATTGTCCTCATCTAGAATGTTATATGATGCTACTCTTTCCAGTATATAATAAAACAGCACCCCATCATAAAAGCTATAGTATAAATTATCAACGCTCGCTAGAGGCGGATTAGTAATAGGTATGTATGAAGTCCACGCATGCGGGTCTCTTCTATTACGAGGAGCCCAATTGTCAGAATTAATCTTCTTCATAGAAATAATGGTAGGGCCACTATAGTATAAAACATAGCAAGCCCCCCATCATCATTATAAAGATAAAAGCTATAGTATAAATTATCAACGCTCACTAGAGGTGGATTAGTGATAGTGAGTACGTATGGAGCCACATGCGGGTCTCTTCTATTACGAGGAACCCAATTGTCAGAATTAATCTTCTTCATCGAAATAATCATTCTCATATAGAACGTTATATAATACTATCCCCGACAGTCTATAGTAAAGTATAGCAAGTCCTCCAGAATTATAAAGATAGAAGCTATAGTATAAATTATTGATATTTGCTACTGGCGGGGCAGTGATAGGTACAGGTACATTCCACTCATACGGGGCCCAGCAATTTGGATTAATTGTTTTCATAGAGATAGTTATCCTGACCTAAAATATCAATATACCAGTCTATGTTAAAGCGCGCTGATAAGAGCGCAGTTTATAGGCCAGTCTATAGTAAAATTGGAAGATAGAGCCACAGCACTTGTTTAATTCAGGAGTATAAATCTCGAGACCCAGCTCTTCATAATAATAAAACAAGTACAAAGCATTGAAATAATCATTATTCAAAATCCAATTGTTACAACTAATCGCTCTCATCGAAATAATCATCCTCATATAGAATATCGTATATCACAGTTCTTAGTCTATAGTAAAACCCGCCGGTAGAGATAATAAGTATACGGGCCTTTAGCTTATTCTTGATAGTCCAGTTGTAAAACAAAGCAAGTTTGAAAACATTACAATTAATCATCTTCATAGAATATATATTTATCTACTATGTGTATATACAGTCTATAGTAAAATCGGTCGACAGCATAAAACCTTAATTCAGGAGTATAGGTGAAACCCGCACGCTCACAATAATAAAAAAAGTAATTAAGCTTGTTACAACTAATCGCTCTCATTGAAGTAATTGCCCCCCAAGCTTAAGGCCTCATTCAGAAAGCCATATATCACAAATTCTCCCAGTCTATAATAAAACCAGGCGAGTCTCCCAGGACTATAAGCAAAATACAATTTGCTTAATAATACCTGTAGGTCAACAGGCGGGTCAGTAATAGGTATAGGTATATTCAACTGATTACACGGGGCCCAATTATTACAACTAATCATCTTCATCGAAATAATCATCCCCATATAGAATGTCGTATATCACAGCTGTTAGTTTATAGTGAAGCCGGTCGATAGAGCACCTGCTAAATTCAGGAATATGACTCTCGATGGTCACATCCTCATAATAAAAAAACAAGTACTTAAGCTTATTACAACTAATCGCTCTCATTGAAGTAATCACCCCCTATTCAGAAAGCCGTATATCCCAAATTCTTCCATTCTATAATAAAACCAGGCGACTTCTCGACTATAAGCAAAATACACCTGTAGGTCAACAGGCGGGTCAGTAATAGGTATAGATATCATAGGTAGATTTAACTTATGACGTGGGGTCCAATTGTTACAATTAATTATCTTCATCGAAATAATCGTCCTCATCTAGAGTGTTATAATAAAACACGCTTACCAGTCTATAATAAAACCGGTCGATAGTTACAAGACCTGTGTTATCGTAATAATAAGTTCTAATAGGCCTAGGTATATTCAACTTATTACGTGGGGCCCATTTGTCACTATCATCTATCTTCATAGAAATTGTCCTTAGCTAACAATGTCAGTCTATAATAAAACAACTTGATAGAAGCATAAAACTTATTTAATTCAGGTAGATAGACCCAGAGACCCACACTCATACTTTCGTAGTGGTAATGATAAAAGCTATAGTATAAACTACCACTGTTTGCTAAAACCGGCGGATCAGCAGCAGGTATATTCAACTTATTAAGTGAAGGCCAGTCGTTAATAATCTTCATAGAAATAATTCCCCTCCTCTAGAAAGTCATATAACAAAAAATACTACCCCACGACAGACTATAGTAAAATATAGCAAGTCCTTTAGAATTATAAAGATAGAAGCTATAGTATAAATTATTGATATTTGCTACTGGCGGAGCGGTGATAAATACAGGTAAACCCCATTTATACAGAGCCCAGCAATTTGGATTAATTATTTTCATTGAGATAGTTATCCTCACCTAAAATATCAATGTACCAGTCTATGTTAGAGCGCTGATAAAGCAGCAATTTACAATAAAACCAGTCGACAGAAACATATAACCTGTCTAATTCAAGAGTATAGGCCCCAATTATACTTTCATAGAACCATGTATAATATAAATTATCGCCGTTTGCTAGAATCGCTGGGTCAGTAATAGATTTAGATATAGACATATCTGGACCCCAATTACTACTAAGCCAACCGTTACAATTAATAATCTTCATAGAGATAATCATCCTCATCTAATGATAGTTTACGGTAAAACCAAGCAAGCCCTTGATTATTATAAGTATGAAACTTATAGTATAAACTATAACCATCTGTTATTAGAGGATCAGTAATAGGTATAAGTTCACCCCAATATGGAGCCCATCTAGTATTGCGAAGAGCCCAACCATTATAATTAATCATCTTCATAGAAGTAATTGTCCTCATCTAGAATGTTATATACATTTCCTGCTAGTCTATCGTAAAACTTGGCGGGCCCCCCAGCATTATAAACGTAGAAGCTATAATATAAAATATCACTGTTTGTTAAAATTGGCAGGTTAGTAATAGGTATAGGTGCGTCCCATAAATAATGATTATGGGGTGCCCAACCATTACAATTAATCTTCTTCATAGAGATAATCATTCTCATCTGGCGATAGTTTACGATAAAACCAAGCAAGCCCTTCATTATTATAAGTATGAAACTTATAGTATAAACTATAACCACTTGTTATCAGAGGATTAGTAATAGGTACAAGTTCACCCCAATATGGAGCCCATCTAGTATTACGAGGAGCCCAACCATTAGAATTAATAACCTTCATAGAAATAGTCACCCTCATATAGAATATTATATACATTTCCTGCCAGTCTATCGTAAAACTTGGAGGGCCCCCCAACATTATAACCGTAGAAGCTATAGTATACAGTATCACCGTTTGCTAAAATTGGCGGGTTAGTAATAGGTATAGGCGCGTCCCATTCATAATACGGCGCCCCATAATCGTTATGGGGCGCCCAATAGTTTGGATTAATCTTTTTCAACAAATGTTTCCTTTTGGTACTATTAATTATCTTTATAGAAATTGTCCTTAGCGAACAGTGTCAGTATATAATAAAACATCCCAGCATTATAAACGTAGAACCTATAGTATAAAGTATCACCGTTTGCTATTGGCGGGTTAGTAATAGGTATAGGTGCGTCCCATAGATAATCATTATGAGGCGCCCCATAATGATTATGGGGCGCCCAATAATTTGTACTAATCTCTTTCATCAGGTGCCTCCTCTTTTACTGGACGTAAAACGACTTTTTCTTATAAGCAACCACCTTTAAATACACCTCTAGCAAAGCCTCAATGAGAGACTCTTGTCGAGAGACAAAACAACGCGAAGTCTCGTAAATATTGGGGTTCACACTAACTGTCACAGTATAACTATTAGGTAATCGTTGAATAACCCAACCATAACCAGAGCTATCTAGACGCATTTGGAAAAAATAGATCAACTTAGCAAGCGACCCCCGATCTAACAAAAAGGGATCAGGATCAGAGGTAGAGATAGAAATACAATCACCCCAAGATAGTTGGATAAAAAAGGTATTCCGAAAAGTACCCCACCCATACCGACAAATGTGAGGCTCAGACTTGACCCAATCATGCAAAAATTCAGTAAGCATTTATACCCTCTGTATAGACGACAATATGTTGTAATAAGAATAGACTAACAAGAATACTCGTTAAGATACTTTATATCTAACTAATTAATTAAAATTGTTGAATAATAACGCCCCCCTCAAATTTAATTACTGTTGTTTTGTCTTCTAGATAAGTAATAGCAGATGACTCTACATCATCCTCATCCTCATCATCTTCTGGTATAAAGCCGTAATGTTCGGCCGCTTCTAGGGCGCTAGAGTATTCTGAATACTCGCACCGGATAGCGACTCTATCAAATTCGATAGATTCATCAAGGCTATCCTCTAAATCTTCTAGATACCCAACTAAAGCCTCAGCGCCCGACCATGACCAATCAGCATTATCATCCTCTTTGAGTAGCTTGATAGCTTCATCGGTGCTTATATTTTGATGCATTTTATCTTTCCCTTAGATTAACAATTAGGTTTAAATTCAGATTCTTTGGTTAGTGCCATGCAATAGACTGGGGCTATAGACAATAGAACCCCCCTGCCAAAGTGCAAGGGGGGCCACTAATAATAGATGAAAGGTTCTACCTTACAGTAGTTCACCCATTGTTATCAAATAGATTTCTGTAGGCCTCGTATACGGCATCAGGTGCCTCCTCGTCATTGTATTGTTGAGCCGACTTGAATGTAGATAAGATGCTCAATAGATTAGGGCGGTAGTTAGGGATAATACAATAACCACCATTAATCCATCTAATACACGCGAGACGACGGGTGCCATGAAACCAGCATAAGATCTCATCGCCAAGGGCCGTATGAGATTGATATGGTTCGCGGAAGTCAGATATACGCCCCCGCAAGTATTTAAGTAAATCTAACATCATGATTTAGTACCTAACCGATTATAGAATTTAAGGATAGAGGGCTCTATATAGCAACTATCACAGAAGGCGGATCGTGTACCTATCAGGCGGAGGCCGCTATAGTGACGTACACGACTAAGAATAGTATAGAGGCCCCCGCTGAGCCAACGTAAATTACTGAGACGAGCCTGTACGTTATTAAGCGTGAGCCCCTGACTACGATGGACAGTAAGGGCATAGCCCAGTCTAACGGGTAAGTAGTGGCAGCGGCCCAATAGTTTGTTAGTGCCGAGCTCTTTATTATCTCGTGTCACGTATTCAATGATAGTCTCCTGACCGGTACGTTCTACTGTCACCAGTATAGTATTAGTCATGAGCTCCTTGACTATGGCGATATCGCCATTAGCGTATGTAGGTAGTCTATTACGAAGTAGAATAACGCGCGCGCCTTTCCTTAGCTCTACTGATTCAGGTATTTGGCCCCACTCAGGAGCGGTCCTCCCCCCCTTCGGTATAACGTAATTCTTAGTATAGAGGCGACTAGGCCCTTCTAGTTGTGCTAGGTGCAGGGCGTTATATCTATCTACACTATCATTAGTAGGCAGGATAGTAGTACCTGCGTAGTTATCTTCGAGCTGATTGACAAACTCTACATTATCTATGAACCAATCTACTGCTTCGTGAGGCCGCCCTTCTCTTACGCTAGTCAGCGCCTGTATAAAGCCGGGGTCATTCTGGCGCCTGACCTCTCGTAAGTACTGTATATCGAAGCTCTGTAGGCAGTCTGTTTGATAGACTGGCGTGCTAGTGACCTTTTTATCTGGTACTAGTGGTAACTGACAGAAGTCTCCCACGAGTAGGAGATTCATATTTATGTTACTCTTCTCCATTACGTGATGGATAATAGTTAGTTGAGGGCCATGTAACATACTGATCTCGTCTATGACTAGAGTATCAAATGCATTAGATATAGCCTGTAGCTGAGTGGTCAGCTTTCCACTAGAAGCGGAGCGTAATAGACTAGTAGTGTCGAAGAACTGGAGGGCCGCGTGAATAGTAGTACCACCTGCATTAATAGCGCTCACGCCGGTACTACTAGTGATGAGGGCCTTACTCAAACTCTGTATGTATGTTGTCTTACCACTCCCTGCTGGACCCAGCAGCATCTGATAGGGGCCGTTGAACGTTATCTGCATCTAATCTCCGTATAGTCCTAATTGTTTTACTCCATCGGTTCATCTCGCATTCGAGATAGATAATCAACTCGGCCCGCGCGGACTTCAAATACTTATGACTATGAGGAGTACTAACATCACACCGCTCAATAACTGATAGGTGTCCCTTCTGTCTTACTAGATAGTTACCATAACCTGCTACACTAGCGGGCCTAATAGCACGGGCTAGGCGGATACTAGCCTTATAATCTGCGCGGCCCTTCTTCAGGTAATTGAGTAATCTACTCTGTTGCGTCATAAAACTTAGACTAGGCTGCCTATCATACGCCACGGCTGCGAGATAATCAGTGACACCTATATAAGAATCGGGGCCCTCATATATAACGTAGTACCACGGTCTATTATCTAGTATTGACATAAATCTTAAGCAATCCCTCTAGTGCCTTCTTCAAGTCTGATACTCTACGGTAGTCATTAACTATGTCTATATAATGAACGCCCGCCTCATCAAGACGAGCCAGACGGTCCTTAATAGCCTGATAGTTAACATCACTACTCAGTACCTGCTCAGACGGGCGGCTTATATTGATTACTATACAACATCTATTAATCAATGTAGATAGCATACTCTCTATTACCTCTACCTCCTCTAGGTTACGTAAGGACAATAGAACAGTAGGTATACCCTCGCTAATATGGCGCTGTATCTCAGTCCGCATCATACGACTAGAGAAGTAACGGTCATTCTCTCTCATGAAGTGATAGAGATTAACCATGAACTGATTCATGGTTATATTCATACCATTGGGCGTATACTCCTTGTATTCTGTTGTATCGAGGGCCCCCTCTGGCAATCCATAGTATTTCTCCATGAAGCGCTTCCACGGAGCTATAGGATGGATCTCCTGTACCCCCAGTAACTTAGATAAACACTTAGAGGCTTCAGTCTTACCTGAGCCACTCAAACCATGAATAATAATAAAGAACATAGGTAGTCATGCAAAGACAATTTTAGAAGTCTCTGATAGAATTGAAGTGCTAGGGTAGCTTGGTAGCTAAAGGCCAAAACGGAGCATAACAAAAAAACAGAGGGACAACCCTCTGTTTTTTATTTATTAACTTTTGAGCGGTTTAACGTATTCCCAGTCTTTTTCAAAATCTTTTTGTTTAATTCGATAACCATTAGAAAGAAGAACAAAAATAACATTGTCTGTTAACTGAAATTCTTTGACTTCTGAAATTTCAGAAGTAGTTTTGTTATACACAAGCGGCTTTAAGAATGACATAGTGAGTTACTCCTAATTGATTTGATTTTTTAACTAATAACTAATAGCTAATTTTGCACTAATCTAACTCAGATAGTAAGGCTTTAATTGTATTCAATGCAATACCCTCTGGTGTATATTTTGGTACAGATGATATAGCTAGTAGCTCTTCAAGCATCTGACTAAAAAATTTTAGCTGTTCTTCTTTATCAGAAAAAGGAAAAACTGTATTACCGACTACATTCGTTAGTTTATCTGACATCAATGAAATTTGAGGATTGCGTGCGTAATAGTCAATTTTTTGGTTCATTTAGGTTATTTTAGCTGTTTCTTAGTTTATTCGTAGTCCCAATCAAAGGGAGATTCATTGACATAACCTTCCTTTGCAAGGTAACTAGCTATAACAAGAGATTGTAGAAAAAGACAATAGTTTTTCTTAAGAAGCTTAGGTATTGTCACACCTGCTAGTAGCGAAAAAACAACCAGTAATATTCTTGTCTTTAAGTACCAAAAACACCCTACTTTTCTGTCCTGATCAGCGTCAATAAATGCACTGCTTAAAAGTGCATCTATATCGTCTGATTTAATTGCGCTGTCATAAAATCCTTTTAACACTGTCGATACAAAGGGTTTTTTTGATGCTTTATTTACCAAACGATTGACGTAATGCTTAGCTTCTCTTGGTAACTCATCGTAGCTTGAATCGATTAATATTCGATAGGTTTGAGTGTTCATTGTTTTACTCCTGAGTTGTATTGTCGGTTATTTCTTTATTGTTCCCCATGTAAATCTACAAAGGATTTCAAAATCTGCACTTGTTTGATCAAAAGTTACATCACTCACACAAAACAATCCTTTAGTGATTAGCATAAATCCCCACGCAGAAATTAAGAGTAAAGTCAAGATCAGGGTTATTTTCATAATTTTACTTTAACTTTTCTAGGTGTTCTATATTACTTTACCATAATTAAAATTATTTATCTTAGGATTGACAATTTTAGAAGCCTCTGATATAATTGAAATGCTAGGGTAGCTTGGTAGCTAAAGGCTGAAACGGAGCCTTCAACCGAAAAGGGACTTAATGCAAAAAATACCTTTGTTTTTTGTTTCAAAACTGAAATTTGCGAATCCACCGAACTTGGCAAAGATTGAGTGAGGGAAGGGCGTTTCGTCAGGAGTAGATTTAATTAAGTTTTGCGGGTTCAATTCCCGTCCCTAGTACCTATTAAATTATGCCACCAGTCACGAGTTAATAAATTCATTTAATACTCATTGAGTTGCATTTTTAGATTCTTCAGTTTTTCAAGTTTTCTTTCAGTTTGTTTAATTGCTTTAAGTCTCTTTTCTTCAAAGACTTTTTGAGCTTCTGTTTCCGTTAGCACGTACTCTTTTGAGGTAAATCCGTCTAGCATTAACACATTAAATTTACGGGGATTATCCGGGGAAAATACCTGATTGCAGATTTTTCCACTGCACTTTATAATACCACTTGTTAAAGCATATTTAGTGATATAAACTGTGACTGTTTCGTCCATTGATTTACTCCTATGGTTATTATTTTTAATGGGTTAAGCTGGATTTGCACCAGCGTGGAATTAAATCTACAGATTTACAGTCTGTCGCCTTCGACTACTCGGCCACTAACCCTTGTTTGTTTTAATTTTAACACAATTACTAATGCTGTGTCAATCATGAGTGTAATTAATTGCCCAGGTACTTAACACCTACTATTAACCAATTACGTTGAGTATGATGATGGTGAAATTAGAAGAGCATTAACTATGGCTAAGAAGAAGAGCTTTGCCTTTAAGAAAGAGCACAAGGACCCAGCCGGAGGGCTAACAGCTAAGGGCCGCGCTGATTACAATCGCGCTACTGGCTCTAACCTGAAGCCCCCTGCCCCTAATCCCAAGAACAAGGTGGATGCGGCCCGCCGCAAGAGCTTCTGTGCGCGTAGCGCAGGTCAGGCGGATATGCACAATATAGACTGTCGCAAGACACCTAACAAGCGCTTATGCAAGGCGCGCAGGGCATGGGCATGCTAGGAAGCTAGTGTCAAGTAGTGAATACAGTGACGTGATCACCGCCGTATGTATCAGTGGCTATCCTAATGCGCGCCTTACTCTGAGAGTGGAACCAGCCCTGTGGATCCACGAAGTCAATTATAGGTGGGTTACGCTTACCCTCTTTAATGCGTAAGGCCCGGCCCACCTTTTGAATCATAGATACACCATCTACTCCTCCCTTACCACCGGCGGCCATGATTATGCTACCAATAGAACGTATGCTCACACCTAGGCTCAAGATACCCTCACTGGCTATAGCGCCAGATATAGAGCCCGCTGACAGCTGGTCTAGTACGTCGGTTATGTTAGTACTCTTACCATGAATAATGGGTAGAGATGTGCCCAGCGCCTCTAGCTCAGTCAGTATGTTAAGGGCCTGACTAGCAGGATTCTTCTTCTTACTAGTAGTACCTACCTTACGTACTAGGATGAGCACAGGTCCATAGCCGTCTTTTATCAGTCGGCATGCGTGCCTCGCTATAAGGGCATTGCGGGCTCTATTATTAACTATGACGCTATCGTATAGCTGATTATAGAGCCATGGTGTAAAGGGCTTATCGAATGAGCCGCGCGCTACTGCACCGGGAGGGGCCGGATAAAACTCGAACTTAGGCTGCATAATGACGCCACTCTCGATGAGAGTAGTCTCTTGATACTCTCCGAGAAGGGGGCCGAATATAGCTTCCATCATCTTAGTGCGCGTAGGTGTAGCAGTCATGCCAATCTTATAACACGCATTGTCTAATGACAGAGCAGTAGTAATACCACTTGCATTCATATAGGTATGCGCCTCATCGAACACAGCGACCTCAATACTAGAGAGCCACTCTATATAGCGTCTATCGCCCCGTTTAATACGCTCATAGAGAGTATCTACGGTAGCGATAGTCATAGCTCCAATATCATCATTACCATCTCCTACTAGCCCAGGAGAGAGGCCCGCCCACTCCTGCACATCCTCTGCCATCTGGTAGAGTAGGCGCACGGTAGGTACTACTATGAGTCGGTGGGCCTCGAAGTATTTCATCAGCGTAGCAATAACAGGGCTCTTTCCATAACCAGTAGCAGCCCGCACGTAGCCCCGGTAGCCCCCTAATACGCTAGCTACTGCCTCTCGTTGGTCGAGGCGTAGTCTGGCGTCTATAACAGGATCGAGTAACGTTGGTCGGGGGGGTAGCTCTAGAGTAGCAGTATGGCCGGCCCGCCGTAATAACTCCATATAGAGAGGGAGGAGGCCCGCCAATAAGCGATAGTCCCCTCGCTCATCTGGATAATAGAGAGGGTAATGAGCGGGTATAGCTAGAGGTTCAATAGGAAGAATACCCGCTATAGAGCGGGCCTCTTCTACGTCTAGCACTGCAGAGAGATGTCTATGACAGCCTGGCAGTAGTTCTGGTATATAGGCCCAGTTACCATCTACTCGTATTATCATTCGGCCCAGGGGTTCCCATTAATCTCAATTGTTTCTTCTTCTACAATTTCCGCAGTACACGGGCCAACACTCTTTGTGTTGCTGAAGTCACCCTCATTGAGGACATTAATCTCATCAACAGGATTAATCTGCTGCCAGTATTTGCGTGCTGCCTTAATAGCTCCTAAGTCAGGAATCTCCTTAACTGCGAAGTTTAGTGATGCCTTGGGGTTCTTATCTTCTGGATTAGGCGGCACGATACTAATGATAATAGTCTGAAAATAAGGACTCATCTTCATTGCAATAGTATCGCGTTTGCCAACAGGAGCATTATTGAAGTCCTTGCTGTGCTTGTAGATGAGATTATTGACCATAGCCTCATAACCAACACTAGTCCACTGTTTAGTTGAGGCATCCCAGATACCACGGCGAGTAGACTTTGCCTTGAGGGGAATGATTAGGATGAAGCCAGTATCATCCATGAGTTCCTTCACTGTATAGTCAGTGAAGGTAGATGTGACCTTGCCCCCCTTATTAGACAATACACGAGTGGTGAAGCCTGTAACATAGAAGATAAGCTGGCCCGTCGGGCTACAGGTAACAGGGCGGTCCTTACCTTCTACCTCTTGACTATGCAGGCCTGCGCGAATACATTCACTACAGGTCATGCCCTTCTTACCAACTAGACCTAGCTTATCGACAATAGGTAGAGGGCGATTAGGTGGATCTCCATATTCAGTTACGCCCTTGAGACATACGTTCTCAGGGAGGGCCTGGATTAGTTTAATGCTACCATCAGGATAGGCACGCTTATATCCCACACTATTGCAGAAGCGCACATATTTACTATTAGCTTCATCCCAATAGCTGTGGTCTAACTGCGCCTGGTGCTGTAGTATTACGCCCTGTAACCGTACAATCACACCATTCACGCCCTCGAATTGTTCGAATAACTTCTGGTCATCCTGGCCTGGGTAGGCCCAGCGCATCTCTTGGCTATCTTGATAACTAGCGCTATTGAGGCGGCGGACGACAATATCCTTAGGCAGCGAGGTAAAGTATGTATTAAGGCTGCTCTTCGATGTGTTGATATCAATAGTATCAGTGATGGTATTGATATCAATGTTCAGTTCAGCAGCTAAATCAAGATAATCGTTATCGACATTAAGTAATAAATCAGACATATTCGTGTAGATGTATGTGGTGTATATCTGGTTTAGGTGGACCAGTAACCTTATAGACGCGACTAATCGATGCGATAGCCGTAGTTATGTGGCAGGAGCCAGCACTCGGTAAGATAGATTCTCCTAGTTCAGAAGTGTATCAAGAAAGGCGAGGTCGTTTTCTGATGGGGTGGGCCCCACTCTAGCTATCCACTCCTCTAGCGCTAGTGCCAGCCAGGTAGAGCGCGGACCGCCTGCTCTAATACAGGCAGCTACTCTCTCTATAGCAACACCTATACTATCAGTGCGGCTATTAGACATCAATGCTACATATACCTCACTATCTAGGTTAAGTATGTGGCGGGCCCCACGACCCAGGCGTACTCGATTACTCCGAGTACTAGGCCCGACCCAATCTGCTGGCTTACCAGTCTCCTTATAGAGCAGGCTGAGTATTAATAGCTCTGCTCCCAGGCGACGAGGGGCCATATGATAGGCTCGCCATAGATTAAGGCGCCCCTGCTGTGTGAGTACGCCCCCTACCTTATTCAGGATAGCCTGATACTGATTGGGGTCTACCTCATAACTTGTACCGCGAGCGGCCCATGCAGCTGGTATCCTATCGAAGACGAGATAGGCGGTGTTACCCTCTACCTGTGTCACGTGATCAATAGTGGGGGGCCCCTCCCATATAACCACCACTGGCTCTAGGAAGTTGCCCCACTCGAGACAAGATGCATCGTGTCCTACTAGAGGAGTAATGCCCTGCTGCCGCAAGTGATAGTTGAGTAGAGTGATAGGTGTAGTAGTCAGGTATATCACTGCAGCCACCTCAGTCCCGTACCTTGAGTTAATAGCAGGGGTACGGGGGACACCACACTAGTACCCAGATGGGCTAGTAGAACAGCCTCCAGTGGGTATGACTTATTACCCCACCAGCGGGCTAGGTCAGCAAGTAATCGTTCTATAGAGGGATTAGGTCCAGTAATTCTATTAATTATATCCTCCACTAGAAGGCCTGCGATTACCTCCCCATTAACGTCGAGTCGCCACATCTTGATATAAGCGCGGACGGCTCTCACATCACTGAGGGCTAGGGCGCTCCAGAATGCAGCTCGGCCCTCTATAGTAGCGCCACCTGCCAGTTCATCATAAACTAGGTCATAGGTGATATCCTCCACTGTATTAACTAGTAGTAGTCGTTCTAGAAGAGACCACGCTCTACCAGCGCTACCGGCCAGTTTAACGAGGGCCTGAGCTGCCTCCAGCTCTATCTTCATTATATCACAAATACGCCCCGCCATATCATCAATGGGGGGATTAGATAGCGGTACCTCTAAGCAACGGCGCTCTATGGCCTGGCTCGTCACCTTATTAGCCATTAGCTTCTGCTTATCCATAGTGCAGAGGATCCAACTGGTATGATTGGGGCCGAACTCAATGGCTTCTAGTAATAGAGATGCCAGCTCAGGGCTGATACGCTGAAATTCATCGAGGATGATGAACTGGCGATACTGATCTTCTCTATCCCCTACTATTACAGGACTGGCATAGGCTATATCCAAGAAGCGCTCTATATGAGGCCGGGCCTCAGTAGGGCTACTGATAGTATAATGATAAATATTAGTGGTATCAGTACCCAGACATACGGGGCACTCACCGCAGCCCTCCCAGCTACCGGGCTCACGGTTAGGACAGAGAGTGCTACGAGCATATAGTAGAGCTAGTGTAGTCTTACCACAACCAGGCGGACCCCACATTAATATATTCCCCGCCGAGTAAACATTATTACCTGCCGAGCTATGCAGATTTCTGCTGATAAGGGCCTTAACTAGCGAGATAGCCAATCCGCCGCCTACATAGTCAGCTAGTCGGCGGGGCCTATGTTCATTAGATAGACTATTAGTCATAGGGACGCACACAGATAATACATACTAGGGTGAAGACTATGACAGCAATTGTACCTATTTCCAGAGGAGTGAACCCCTGTTTAGCGAGGTCAATAGTACGTTCAGTAAGACCATAGGTGGCCCCAATTAATAGGTACCAGTACGCTAGATTCTTAATATTCATGTCAAACGATAATAGTGATGTGTCCTTCTTGATTATCTTGGGGCAGTAGATTGCGCGCAATTCTCCAGATCAATTTAGTCTCCTCGATATTAAAGTTAGCGGATATCATGTACGTGTCAGTAACGTCAGAGTTATAGAGGGGCGCTAGGAGACAGGGTTGCTTATTATCGTGCCAGTAATGAACGACTATACTCTTGATACCCAGAAGGCGCAACTTATTGAATAAGGCGGCCCGCTCTGTGACATGTTTATTTTGTGTTTGCATAGTTCAGTATCTCTTGCTTGATGGTATTTATATCCTTCCTGAAGTACCACATCATACTACCTACAGGGACGGGGTTCCACATACGAGTCTTAACTATCTTATCGATGTCATTATCTCGCAGGGTTTTCTTACTACGTAGTAGGGCCTCGAGGTCACGTTTAACATCCTCTTCATCTATAGTAGTCTTATAGAAGACACCTCTCTCTACTTCTACTGGATTAAACGTAGTTACAGTAGGATGGCCCCGCCAGTTATAGACAGCCCCTCTGTAATTGGCTATAGTGGCGTCGAGACCGTGTATGGCCTTAACTGCCTCGCTACCTGCTAGTAATAGAGGTACGCCAGTCGGTAGTGCTGTGAGCTCAGGGAGTAGCCAGGTATCCCGACAGCGGGAGCGATGAATATCTTTAACTGTCTTGTCTCGAGGGGAGCACTTTATAGCATTAGTAAAATACACTAGCTCATTAATGGGGGGCCCATCCCACGTGGGGTCACATTCTATAGCCCAATATAAGCAACGCCGGAGGAAGGCCCCGGCACCACCAGTATCCTCATTGTTAGTGCCGGGAGCGAGGCTCATCTTAGTGGCCTCCTCCCGTTTACCAGGATAGGCTGAGATAGCTACCAGTATTACATCCTTAATAGGTCTCTCAGACTGACCACTCACTGCCTGCCTAGTAGATAGACTACATACGGTACACTGCGGGTTGAATTGTACGGCTCGGTATAGCGCTGTCATATTAAGTCTGAATTTCGAAGCTTTCGGGATCTATGCCATTATTGAATTCGATTACAGCTTCGCGGGCTGAGGTGTGCGCGGGATCAACACGTACTGCATGGTAGTGATTAGTGCTAGGGCAGCGCATGGTTAGAATATGCGCGTCCTCGCCACCGAAGTCACCACGGATGATGTGTAGCTCGTACTCATTACCGGAACCTACGTAGCTAGTAGTATTATAGGTGCTGATGATCTCACTATCCAGGCGCGATAAGATATTCTCGTAGCCCAGCGCCTCAATGAGGATACGGCGGTGCTCAGAGTTCATACCCTTCTCATCATCAAGTAACCATTTGGGATCCCAGGTAGAGCTATGACACTGCATGAAGGCCGGTAACGGGATACCGTGCCATAACCACAATTCAACGCCATCAGAGAATTTAATCGCGGGCTCACCATCGCAATGAATATCGCCGTCTAGAGTATAATGTACCTTGGGCCGCTCACATACAATACATAACTCTTCATAGGTGTATACCCACGATAAGTTCTCAGCAATGAGCATATACTTATCGTAATCCTCCATAGTCACGCCGAGTACCTCGACGCTGAAGTTAGCGAATGCAGCAAAGCTCATACGGCACTCGTAAGAGAAGTGACCATTAGCAATATAATTGCTACACTCCTTATCCTTAATAGGATCAATGGGGCCCCGCTCTGCAACATAAGCATCGACGAGTTTCTGGAGTACGGCCTCGTTCTCAGGAGTAGCGGGCTTACGCTTAAAGAACTCCTTGATTAATGTGAGTTCAGTCTTAGTAAACTTAGTTTTAGTCTTCTTACCACTAACGACACTCTGCTCTTCCTCCTCAGCTTTATTGAGAAGAGCAATAATACTGGCCGCCATGATGGGCGAGCTAGTGAAGATAGTACGCGGACAGTCGAGATCTCCTAAGTCACAGTGCTTCTTGAGTAGGGCATATAGTTCAGTAACCGCTTGGCGGGCTAGGACTTTATCGAAGGGGCGATCTACCATACGGATCCAGCGCTCCTTGTAGGTAGGGATTAGCTGTTCATGTTCCGGAGTTAATTCAAGATAAGTCATTGAAAAATTGGGTTTGAAATCCCGCCCCTTAGCGATAGTGGAGGGCGACTTTACATAAATTAATAAGAAACAATTAAAACGCTAGAACAACGAATTAACTGAATCTTGCTAACAGCTATCTGTCCCAATCGTTTCCAACTGGTATCGCTTACAGATAGCTGTTTTTCCATTAACATAACCAAGTCTCTACTTGCGTTGCCTAGATCAATTTAGGCAAGCCCTGTTGCTTTAGGGCGTGGCTAGTTACCTCTTGCAAAGGTCTTATTCAGCTACTTGCCGAGCAAAGTTTCCGTTGCCTCCCGCCCCTGTCCAAAATTCCTGCTTCCACACAGATATTTCAGCCTTTTTGATGGCAATTTCCCATTCTAAGTCGGCTATTTCTCGCTCGAGTTCAACAATTTTACTATTAACTTGCTTTAAATCGGCGATAATTTCTTGTTTACTGCGTCTATCGTAGATAGCTAGTTCATCCTCTTGTAATTTCTCAAGGATAGAGTTTAGGAAAGCGGTTAAATCGGCCGAGGGATTGTCCATATTACCTAAACGCATTAAGATCTGTACCGCTTTGACAACGTCTTGCTGATAAGCTTCTTTGGAGGGGTAATCTTGGGGTTTTTTGAGATCTAAAGCGTCAATGATAGCGTCAATGATATTCATATTTCAGGTTATGAGGGTTAAATGCGAAACTGTGATTATGTCACACTTATGCCGTCGAGTGTTGCCAAAAAGGCCGGCACTAGGCCGGCCACGGTAGAGGTTACAGTAATTAGTACTAGTCGGCTACAGAGCGGAAACCAGAAGGAGTATACTCTTGCTGAATACCGATCTTGTAGAGCCCCTGCTTAAAGATAATGGGACCGTGTTCTTCGTGCTGAAGACGGGCCGTACTATCATTTACGCGGAGGTACAGAGTGCCGCTGTCATCAAGACGGAAGAGTTCAGCAGCCTTATTTTCACCGATGATTGCATTGTTATTGCCCGTTTCAACAGGAACAACCTGATGTTTATGGCCAGTGACTTCACCGTATGCTAAGACAGTATTATCAACACGAGTAGCTTTCGATAAGTCAATGCTGTCTTCTGGAATACGTTGAATAAGTACGTCACCTTGACGAGCGAATTTATTGAAAGTAGGAATAGTAGACATTGATTATAACTCCGAGAATTTACTGACCCCACGGACTGGGGATATTGACAATTAACCTAGTTTTTGATTAAACCGGGTTGACTAGGAACCCGGGCTGTTACCTTACTACGGTAACATTCTCAGTGAGTAGAGCTCTAGTAGATAAGCCATTAACTTCCTTCTCTAGGAGAAGTATAGATATAGCCTTATCTCCTATTATAAAGGCTCTAACAGTAAGTTGGATAGGTCCCTCTCCTCGTAGGACTGTTGTAAGATCACAGGCCCGCAGATTAATAGAGGCCTCACCAGTAATAGTGCACGGTATAGAAGCGGGCTCCCCTGCACCCTGCACCAGTAAATTATTATTAGTGAAGTGCAGTTGTATGGCCTGCCCCACACTGGCTCCTGTACTCTGCCAATTGATAGCACCCAGTAGTAATCGAGTATCGATTGTAGTTGATGCACGGAACTCAGCATCAGGTGCTCTATCGAAGTGGGGTATCTTATCTGCTTCCTTACCGGTGAGTATAGTGAGGGAGCCCCGCGCGCTATCTAATATTAGTCGACGAGGAGCGCGGCCCACTGATAAGGTGAGGGGGCTCTCTAGATAAGATACTAACTGAAGCTGACGGGAGGTCAGATTAGCAGACCAACGAGCAATTGGGTTATCAGCCCACGATACCTGTACATAAGCACTAGCTGCTACACGACGGGTAAGAGAGCAGCCATCAGGCGTGATATCCAGACGTATGTGATTCTCCTTACTCTTATAGTCAGTTATGAGTCGCATAGCCCCGGCTATCAGATTACTATCTAGTATACCCTCGCTCTCTAGTACCACAGGAGTAGCAGGAGAGCCACTATAGATAGGAGTAGAGTTAGTACCATACGCACCTAGTCTATAGACTATCTTATCCTCTTCTATATCGATAACAAGCGAGGTAGGTGTACCCATACGACAAGTTAGATTAAGGAGGGGCCCGCCAGGTACTAGGATATCTGCATCATCTGCCTGCACTGGTAGTTTGAGTATTAGGCTATGAGAGCCCAGGTGATTACCACTCAGTTGCATTTGTCCTTTACCTATAGTCATACGCACACAAGATGCGTCAGCTCGCGGGCTGTCTTTATCTAGACAGGACACTACTGCCTTTAATGCGGCTACGTACTGAGGTATATTAATTTGGGCTACCGATACCGTCATTACCGTCATCATCTTCACTAGAATCTGTATTGAGTGAAGAGAAGTCTAGGATATCCATATTATCACCGTCGAGGGTAATGCCCTGACTGACTAGATCTTCTATGACCTCTCTTTTCCTATTTTTTGCGTAGCTTTCAGTATAGCTATTAAGCACATGCACAGCCCGCCCTGCTCGACCTAGGAACTTATCCATCTTCTCCTTATTTAACGTAGCGTAGTTAAAGGCGGCCCTGTACTCTAAGACTATAGCTACATCATTTAGGTCATGTTTTATATAGGTATAGAGATAGCCAAAGTCTAACACTAGGGCCATATGCTCAGACATAACCAACATATCCGCATGACTCATTGGGTTAAACTGTACCCATTCGTAACGAAACTCACCGATACCGGTATCACTTACGATATCCAAATAAGTCCTATCATTAATAGCTACCTGCTGAGCAAAATCGTCTGTTAGTGGGAAGTTACTTAATGAAGCCTCGATGGCCTTCATGGGGTTATATAGCCTCAGTAATTGTAATAGTTTATCCATTAATGTGACCAATAGCGGTGTATATTTGGCTTAGCCCGACATGGTATATCGGAGCCCAGCACATCCTTAAGTATATAGTTACCTGCGCTCTCCATCTGATATAATGCAGCAGCGGCATAACGTTGTGCCAGCATAAACTCATCGAGCTGCTGACCAGTATAGTAGTCCTGATCCAAGATAGGTACTACTCGAGAGTTAACTACTTGCCATGCCACATAGCCCGGCACTAGTAGATTGATTTCATCGTGAGTAGCGTTGATAATACTGGCCCGCCGTTCTCCTGCATCTATAGTCTCTATGGCCTGCCTTACTCGCGGTAGCGAGATCTTCAGCATCTCACTACCTGAGCTCTGGATAACAGAATTAACTGCCTTTCGCCGCGTAGTACTCTTACCAGCTATACCCTTAGCATTATCCTCATTGACATTGATGAAGCGGCCCATAGCGCTACGAACCCATCGAGTACGAGAACATAGGCTCCCCGTAATCTCAATCCAGGTATAGAGGCCATGGAAACCTGTGAAGTATTGCTTGAGTAAGCGACCTGCCTCCTTGTCATCACAATTGAGGTCTGCTGCTAAACTACTAGCGCTACCACCATATATCACCTTGAAGTTCATAATCTTACCCTTCTTCCGCCAGGGCGAGATGACAGGATCATCTGCACTCACAGTCCAGGGCTCGTGTGTCATGCGCCTCTCTATATCCTTATTCAGGAACGTACTAGCGACTAGGTGCTGATCTACCTTGGGGTCAGTATAAGTTAGACCCTCAGGCGATAGGGGGAGGGGTCGTATACCTCTATGGTACTCATCTTCGAGTACGTAAATCTCTGTAATAGCAGAATCCTTACTGAAGGCCCCCGCCAATCTTAACTCTTGCCTCCGCTGTCACGGATGGACCATCTCTTCACCATCTCTACTAGGTTTAGGTGTTCCACGTATGGTCTCTACACGGTAACACGTCTATCAATGGGTAGTAGCCCTACTGACGTGTTACTCGCTCGGGATTGGGAGAGAGTCCTTTCCCCGAGTTAGTGGAATATTACCTTGCCGGTTTCCTAGCAAGCGAGCCAAATTTATCTCTCTTTCTATATAGACAGATACATGCATCATACTGATTTTTAAATGGATATAATCCCAAGAACCAGCAAACTCGTTTAAGTCCCTTCGACCACTACTAATAACATAACTTGGCTTTATCCAACGCCTTACCAATAAGGCTTAGAGTTAATCCAGACTAGGGAAGTATCTGGAAGTCTGTAGCAATTAGCAGCTCAATGGTCTATTCACCTCTTACGTCCTCAGAATTGGTTCTGGCAATCCTCGTCATGAAAGGGGCGAGGTTAGTGATGTCGATGTCTATATCTGTCTATGGACAGTTAGCTAACTCGAGAAGTCTACGCTTACCCATGCATAGCCCGGTGGGGCCTGCAGAGCAAAGCGACTATTCATCTTTATTTTCGTCATGTCTATATTGACTGAGGTCTATTACTCTAACCCTACCAGTATTAACATCATATAATAATGCCGTATCCCTCTCAGAGGGATAACGGTTGGTTAGTATACGCCGTAATCGTTTACTACTAATTGTCTTCAAACAATCTATCCTCCTCTATATCTACTATTAGCTCAACATTACTAATCTGCTGTGCATTGAATTTATTAGTATCTCCACTACTAGAACTACTCATACGGCCTGTACTGGTGCCGATGGTCTGGTAACGGGCGTGGACATTACCTGTACGCGGGTTAATCAGGGCCGCCCAGTTAGTACTAACCATCTTGGTCAGTTTCTTATACCGCAGTAGATCTGATATAACCTGAATACCCAGGTCGCGTATACCCTCTTCACTAGTAGCGCCATCCTCGTCATCCTCGCTATCTAGTTCTCGCAGCACTGTTTCTAGTGTCTTCTGCTGCAGGTTATCTAGCTCAACGGGTAGGAGCTTCTGGATACGACTCACTAGGGCAGTGGGGTTATTCAGTAGGGCTGTTATCTTATCAGGTACTACTAGAGTCACCTGAGGGGCCCCCGAGTTCCAATCGACTACCTGATCTACGCTGAAGTCGAAGTGAGCACTCATGCGCAGCTTATAATTATCTAGCTCTGATTGAGCTGTACTCAGAAAGCTGCGCATGACATTCATGTTAATAGGCAATCCATCCCATTCCATGCGCGCTATCTCCATAAAGGCGGCCTGGTCTATCTCTTCTACTTGAGGCATCTCATAGGTATAGAGTAGTTCATTACGTAGTAGAGCATAGGCCTCTAGCAGGAGGCTAGTGTAATTAGAATTACGAGGGGCCCCTACATCTAGAGCGGCGTACTGTAATTGAGCGGGTGTTAACTCACCTGACCAGTCACTACTAGCGAGTTCCTTATTCAGAGGAGTATCCAGTATATCGCGTACTAGACTACCATAAGAATAGCCTCTAGTACGGCCCGCCTTGAATCCAGTAGCAGCGCCTATCTGTTGAAATAGCACCATAGCGCAGTATAGATTATTAGGCCATACGCCCCACGTAGCTTGCGTTACTAGGGCTTCGAAGCGTGCGTTGAAGCAGACCTTCCTGACACTACTATCAAGCCATATGTCCCGTATCTCAGTGGGCCAGTCTAGGGCGCGGAGATCAACCACATACGGTATTGCATTACCAGGCCAGTTAATTTGTAGCAGGCGGGCTACTAACGTATGGGGATCTAGTGCACTAGCCTGGGGCCCCCACGTTTCTACATCTGCATAGGTTTCATAATCCATAGCGAGTAGGGGGCGGCCCCCTAGTTCTAATAGTAGTGCATCTAGCTCCTCTCGAGTAGTGATATACTCTAGGTCAATTAGATCAGTATTAACTCTCATACACCACTCGAGCCGAAGCCGCGGGGGCCCCGCGCAGTAGCACCTAAGTCAAATTCATCTCGTACGAGATAATTAGATAAGTCTCCCATATCGGCTACCAGTTCGAATGTGAATTGGGCAATACGGGCCCCATCACCGAATAGGTGAACATTGCAACTTCTATTCTCTAGTAGCGCTATGATCTCCCCTGCGTATGTCTCCATATCATCGAGGCCGGGCGTATTAACTACACTAATACCGCACTTAGCTAATCCTGAGCGGGGCTGGATACGACCAATACGCACTAGGCGACCTATACCCACCTCCACTAACTTATCCTGAGTTTCTTCAGGCAAACCAGGCGAGGTCACATAGAAGCCTGTATGGACAGGGACAGATTGACCTGGCAGCAGGACATAGAAGCCCTTCTCATCGAGTAGGCATGTCTCTAGTGTATCTTTTATATGGTCATGCTCTACGAGACTCCCATTAACGAATAGATCACACTCAGACTCTAACAACGCTCTCTGTAGTGATAGATTCTTCAGGAGACACTCAGTTACGAACTTATGCTCTTCTGTGAGGCGGGCCTTAAGATCATACCCACCATCCCGACTATTATTCTTAGTAGGGAGATAACGGTCTGCGGTAACGAATGTTTTCATAAGAAAAAGACCTGTCTAGACAGGTCAAGTAATAAGTAAGAATAAGGATTATATCTAGGCTGAACTATCTCGGTGTTTACCCATACCAAAGGCTCCCATGGAGCCTGCGGCGAGATCACGAAATATGTTCATTGCCATTTCGATACTCTGTGTCTGCTCTGGACTAATAGGACGATAAGTACTAAAAACAGCAAGAAATAAAGCGCATGAAGCACAAATTAATGCTAGGTAGAATGCAAGAGTAGTATCAGAAATGCGAGGCATAGTTAATAACGCGATAGGACGTGTTGGATAATGGCATGACGTTGAATATCCTCTGGTTCGAAGCGTATTATACCTACGTCATCAAGGCCCACAAATCTACGTAGCGCATCAGCTAGACCATTAGGTGCGCTAAGCTCTCCTAGATCGGCCTGTCCCAAATCGCCTATTACTACTACCTTACTGTTCTCAGCAACACGAGTTAATACTGCCTTGAGTCCATTGATAGATATGTTCTGGGCCTCATCTACTATGATTAGCGAGTTCCGAAAGGAGCGCCCCCTAATGAGACTAACTACTGTAGGAATAATATGCTCATTCTCGATAACGGCCTTAGCATCTCCCTCACTCATGAAGGTTATTAGATTATCCAGCACAGGCGCCGCGAGGGGCCATATCTTCTCTAGTAGAGAGCCCTTGAGATAACCGACATCACGCTCATCCTTAACACCAACATTAGGACGTACGTATATAATTCTCTCTAGTCCATTCTCAGGCGCATTAATCATAGTAATAGCAGTATGAAGTGCAAGTAGCGTCTTACCGCATCCTGGCACCCCATCGGCTATGGTTATTGTATTGCGCTTGATGTTCTTAACAAATGCGCGCTGGTTTTCTGTAGCTGGGCGAATGAGAGTATGCGTACGGAAGATGGGGCCTGCGTTGTTTCTTCGCATGATAATGGTTTCAAGACAACTACTATCAAGTCATGTGACAGGCCCCGAAGTGTAGGATCAACAACTCACGCCTACGCTTTGGAATTCACGCGCTACAGGTTCTGCAACGAACACGCGATTGTGAATCATTTGCATCAGGTAGTGCTGTAGGTTATCCTCTGTGTAGGGTAGGCGTACCAGGATTTCATTGCCCAGTGAGTTAGTTAGAGTATGGACTAAGTGAATCTTATCCACTTCACGGTAGCCTTCTTCGACATAACTGAGGAAGCGATATTCTGACACCTTCACTATACCGTAGTCAACCGACAGTACGTGCTGAGGCTGTACTTCCACGTCGGACATAACACCCTGATCTGGGCACAGCGAAATAATCCAGTCTAGACTGCCTAGACGCAGAGGTTCGTCATTCTGTGTAACCACAGTACCAGGCGTCACTACATTATGCCACTGGCCATTGTTATTCCAGGACGCGCGCTTATAAAGCACGATGTTACCGTCGTAGGTAAGAGCTACCTCCTTACTAGCCACTAGATGTTGTAGATCTGCGGTAATATTCTGGTCGACTGATTGCAACTTAGTCAGAAAATTAAGGATAGGGGTATAGTCGTACCCCTGGTCAATGAGCTGACTAAGGCGTTGACTCATACTTCCTGTTAGACGCATATTCTTGAAGTAATACGCGTTATCTAGCCACACAACATTATAGTCAGTAGCGCTTTGTAGTGGGTGGCTATCAAATTCAAAGGCAGTATTGCGCGCTAGTGCATCAGATAACTGATCAAACAGTGTTGGATAGGTAGGTTTGTCGATAGTAATAACGCTATCCCCATCGAAAAAGGATAGACTATCACTCAACTGGACATAATTAAACATTAGGAATCTCCATTTAGTTTATATTGAGTTAAGCAACAACTTGGTCCAACGGACTAGGCCCTCCCAAGCTATTGCCCTGTACCTTGTAGTAAGCACTAATTAAGGGCATTATAGTATCTACTACTTGGCTTTTAGAGTACTCTAGGAATGCACAGGCATCGTAATAACCACCTAGTAGACATTTAAGCCATACTATACAACTATTACTGCCAGCAAATTCATAAAGTCTCTTTACTGCATCACTATCTGCAGCTATGAAGCCATTGTCTATTAATTGCTGCATAAACATCCAGTAGCCATCATCTATTAGGGCCTGGACATTCTTATTGAAGTGTTCAGGATAGGGATAAGTTCTTATAAATGTCTGGATATCAGATAGTGGCCAGTTAGTAGTACGCGCTAGGTATAGGTTATCAGCCCCATATTTTACAGCTAGTTCATTACGTTTATCCTCAGCCCACGTGTCTATATCGCGCCACTCGGGATAATGGACAGCAATAATCTCAGCCTGTTTAGGTGTTAGATAATATAGATCACTACCATCATCAGCATAATTCCAGTAAGGATATACACCACAATGTCGACGACTAACACAATACACTGCCTTAGTCGGTAGATCACGATAGTCGACTACAGACAAGTGATTGTGTATATCCCCAGCATAATAGGAGGTATACGTTTTATTAACTATGCGAATACCGCGCAGGCCGCTTAGTCGTAAAGAATCGGCCCCCTGTTTCTCTTGCTCCTGCTCCTGCTCCTGCTTTCTCAGCTTTAAAGATTTAATAGGTTTAATTAGGCCTGTTACACTCTGAAAGAAGCGTATATAGGGCCACGTGGTATGGGCCCGCTCTTCTAAGTCTGTATTAGATAATATATCAGCCCAATCCTCACACTCAGTTACGTCTATCCATAAGATAGGCGTATAATTTGGTATACCACTAGCAGCGCGAATACTTCTAGCATTATAGTGCCCGCGAGTTACAACTAGTGCTACCTTCTGTATGTCTTCCAGAGTAATGCTACGCGCATAACTTTCTACAACATCAGCTGTTTTACAGACAACACAAGTATTAGCATTTAGGCTACTTGGCGCTCGCGAATTATAACGGTTTATATTACGCAGCACACGATAGATATTATACCATTTCTCTGCGTTCATGTCATCAGAACAACCTATCAACCGCAGATTTCTATTACTCTTTACTATAAGGTTAGTAGGTAATATAGTATTATCAGCTGGCCCTGCTGGTTCATCCATAACGTTAATTATAACATTACAGTAGCGTGTACCCCTCCATGTAAAGTACTTATCACCCAGATTCCACTTGTTTATGACACCAGTTGCTTCGGTTAACGAATCGCACGCCTCTACTTCTGCCTGTCTTCTGTCAACTAGACTTTTGATAGCATTAAGAGATAACTCCTTCAGCTTCTTAATATTAGACTCTGACCACGCGAGGGTCTCGCGTTGTGGGGGCAGCTCTAGATAACCTATGGGTACTGGAATGACGATAGAATCAACAACATTGTATGCCCCCTCCCAATGAGGATCTATATTGTAGAGATTTCTTATGGAGTACCCCTGTTCTTTTAGATAGGCAGTAATAGTATCAAATACCTTACTATCTGAAATAGTGTAAGGTATACCGCCGATAGTAAAGCACAGCAGTGTGTATCTACGATTATAAAAGGCCTTACTAATAAAGGGGCCGGGCGCACCATATTCGTAGTCATAATCATTACGATAATCCAATAGGCGACGCGTAGTCTCACCTCCTGTATCCTCAGGATTATAAATATTAGTAACGGCGCGGGACCACATTACTATACTCATAACCTCATTATAACACTGACGACGGTTGTGTTGTTCTACGATAGGAATGGCCACACGCGTGCCACTGCTGTCATTGGAGGGTCGACTATTTAATAGAGCAGCAGTAGGCATGCCATTATTGAGAGAACAGGCATAGATATACTCTATACCATTATGGATAGTCGTGACTGTAAATTGACTAGCGATAGCATAGGGGCTCTTACTACCCAGGCCGTATCCGCCGCACTGAATATTATCACCTCGCTTAGTGCTAGTCATAAATGTAAAGAAACCAGGCGCACGTTCAGGACTAATACCGATGCCGTAATCACGAATGATGAGCTGGTTAGACTGCACCTCTAGGGGAATTATAGCTGGTAGTGTAATGTCAACGGGGTGGTTAGGGCGTCCTGCCTCGACATTAGCATCGACAGCATTAGTGAATATCTCACGTATGACGGCCGTTAGCTTATTAGTATACATGCGGGAGGTCAATACTTCCATTAGGAGGCGCACACCTACCTCATCGGTAGGGAGCTGATAATTAACTAGACTCACATTAGTATTAACAGTGTCTAGATCCTTACATAATTCCATACAATAAAACCCCTCCAACGGAGGGGCGGTGTAGTTGATTAACTGTTGTTTAGATAGAATCCCAACCGTCTACTACCTTAGCGGGGTTACGATACATAACACCACTCTCAAAGAAGTTATCTCGAGTGATAGAGTCCTCACCAGTAGTAGCGGCGAATCTATCGAGGTGGGCGTAGGGATTGCGGCTATACTGGCGCCCCTCGAATACAGTAGGTAAGCCTATTGCGCGGGCCCTAATATTACATAGATACTTAGCATATTGTTCGATAGTAGTAGCACTAATACCATTCACACCAAGTCCAATATGGAGACCCCATTCAATCTCATACTCGGCGGCCTTACGGAATAGATCCATAATCTCATCCGTATCCCACATGAGTGTACCCTCAGCTAGGCCGGTACGAATTATATTAGCGATTAATTTAAGGTGGGTCTGTTCATCACGCTCGATGAGCTTAATGATATCAGCTGTAGCGGACATATAACGCTCATTAGCTATAGCGTAGAATAAGCGGAAGCCAGGGAAGAAGTATATACCCTCGAGTAAGAAGTCACTTACCATACTGATAGTATAATTCTCCATAGTCATCTCATGAATATACCTATCATAGAGATTCTGGATATACTCACAGCGCCTCAATAACACAGTATCCTCCCGCCATAACTCGTAGATGTAATCTCGCTTATCTGTGGGGATTACAGTCTCGATAATATATGCGTATGACTGAGAATGTACCTGTTCCTGTGATAACTGCTCGCCCATACATATACTAACCTCAGGTGCAGTAATAACAGGCATAAGTAGCGGTAACACGCGAGTCTGTAGGCTATCTAAGAAAGTGAGATAGGATAACATACCATCGAAGGCCCGCCTCATATTAGGGGGCATCGTGACATAGTTATTAATATCAGGCGTGAGATCAGTGGCTTGAGGAATCCATATATTAGCCCTCATCTCTGTAAAGAGATGACTGGCCCATTTGTATTTGACATCCTTTAGATTAATGATATTAGTAGGGTTACCACCAAATAGTCTACGCTTCTGGGGGCTATCGTCACCATTGGGATTAAAGATAGGGGGGAGATGTACTTGCATTAATTTAACGTGGCTTAACCACGAATTGAGATGGCTCGGGCCCCTCTGCTTTCAACAATACGTGACTGCTAGGTACGGTAGTATTGGCAGTAGAGCACAGTATATGAAGAGTATCAGCAGTTAAAGGTAACGAGGCATGTCTCTCAATTAATAAACTTTGGAGGGGCACTTCTAGTAGGAAATCCTCTATCTCTTCTAGAGTGGCATAACGCTGCTGATCTATAAAATATAGATCATATATCAGGAATATACCACTGTATCTACCCCATACTACTAGATCTCCGCCCCATGCGCGCATACACGCTGATATAGTCGTGGTATCATAATCAACACTTATAGGGCCAGAACCAAATACACCATCTATGACGTATAGAGCGCAGTCTTGACCGGGGGGTAACTCATACCAACTGTACATACCCAGGGCCCGCGCCTTACTATAATCACTGCACTCGGTAAGGCGCGGGGCAGGTATAATAGCAGGCAGAGTCGTAGTAGGATAATCAATAGCTAGTTCCTGACTGACATCGTGTCCTAGTTGATAATTAATAAAATTAAGAGGGGTCTGTAATATTAACCCCTGGCTAGTATATCCATTGTAACTACGTATCTTAACTCTATAGCCGGGCTTATAGGGCCCTAGCCCATTCCGTAGAATAGAGCCAGGAGCCACATAAATACATAGACTACCGACTGCAAACAGTCCGCGTTGTACTATCACCTGGCGATGCTTAACTATAGCCAGCTCTATTGTATTGCCGAGAGGGCGGAGGGCGCGTATCTCATCAATATAAGCGTGCATTAGTCTTGGGGTGCCTTAGATTCTACATTCGTGATTAAGCTCAACTCCTCCTTGAACTCGGCGGCTAGTTCTTGAAGCTCATCATTGAGCTCCTCCTCCTCCTCCTCGTCGTCATAATCAAATAACTCGAGTACCTCAGTACTAGCAAGGCCCATTGAATTAGTAAACTTAGCATAGGCCTTCTGCCCATCCGGGTCAGCTACTGTACGAGGGAGGGCCTTATAAACTAGGGCACGGAGAGCCTGAAAGTCATCTCGACTGAGGATATTAAACTCGAATTCGGGGGGCTCTGGTAACTCGATAGTTAGTAGAATATCACGCAATAGAGCTAACTGAAGGGGCACATTACGACGGGTACCACGTACAACATCTAGTAGAGTCTTACGCTCTAGTCTGTCATAGAAGGCTGTAGTAGCTAGTTCAGGTGTCTTATCCCCGGCTGCTACTGAGTTAATGAGAGTAGTGACATAATCCTCTGCACCGAGTAGGCTGATAGCAACATTAGTAGTTACTACCTTATCGGCGACCATATTAAAGACGTTACGTACGAGTTGATTATCCATATATCTCCAGATAAAAAAGGGGGCGGGGCCCCCAAGTAGGTGTTAGTGATTAGGTGGGGTCGTTGGTTCTAGACCCCAATTCTTCTTGATGATAGCCGCGAATAGATTATCTCTAAGCATTGCTTGCTTCACCACATCCTTGAGCATATGGCGGGCCTGCTCTAGCGACATCTTATCAATAGTATCTGACGTAGCGCGCAGCCGTAATTCTTGCTCAAGTGTTAGTGAATTTGTATCCTTTGTATCCATTGGTACTTCTCCTAGTTTAACTAGCGCAGGAATGGCACTCATTCTTCTCAGTTACCTTATCCTGCCATATACTCCGCACGTAATATAATGTCTTGAGGCCCTCACGCCACGCCTGCAGATAGACATCATTTAGATCCTTAGCAGTGATTACGGAGTCGAGGCCATAGGCGTGTTCATTGAAGTTGAATAACAACTCAGTGCTAAGACCAGTATCTATCCATTTCTGAATAGTTGCTGCAGCAGAGACTACGACACTGGGATGAGTATGGCGGCTCTCCTGATAAAAGTGAAATGCCTCCTTGATATAGAGCGGGACTATGGTATTAATACCAGCCCCATTCTTATCAATGGTAAGGCGAGAGAAGACAGGTAAGAAGGAGGCCGTGGTGCCCTGTACCAACGAGGTGCTGGAGTTAGGAGCAGTAGCCAGGATGTGAGAATTACGAATACCCGATACGATTATACGCTCCATGAGGGCGTACCATCTCTCGGGGTCGGCGCTATTATCGCTGACCCATTCCTTATCGCGACCACCCAGGATAAGGCCCTTACTCCACTCACTACCAGGGAATGCAGGGTAGGCCCCCCGCTCCTCTGCTAGTTCTACACTAGCCTGAGTAGTATAGAAGCAGATGTCTTCGAATAGTTTCTCTATGACATCGAGATCCTGATACTTAAGGTGTCTAATAGCTAACCAGTCAGCTAGTCCCATGACACCTACGCCTATGGTACGATAGCGGTTCACATGAGCGCGGGCCTCAGGAGTAGGGCTAGTAGTGAGATCACATGCGGCATCTAATAAGCGAACAGCCATACGGCTAACATCAGCCATCTCATCGTCAACAATACGAGGTAATACTAACGATAGAAGTATACAGCAGTGTGAGTAGCCGCTATTAAATAAACTATATGACTCGACGCAATTGCCTGTAAGCACTCCATTGAACATGAGCAGGTTACGCTTAGGTTCGTGGGCGCAATACGTATTATCGTGACGACCAGTGAGCTCTACCTCCTTGATAGTTATGTAATTAGTATTGTCATACTTAGGTTTAATAGCTATCCACTGAAGGCGATTAGTTCGTAGGCCTAGTTGGTATAACTGATATACTCCGTACCTATCAATTAATAAGCAGAACTTCTCCTGACGACGCCGAAGCCCTGCCTTATACCGGAGGAAAACCTCAGAGTCCACTCCAAGCGTCTGTAGCATGAGCCGCACTTGTAATAGGAAGGGCTTACTGGTATGCGTTATTCTGAAGGTTTGGAAGCTATTATAAGTACCATCAGAATCAAGCAGCCTAGCCAACCACTCTAATCGGGTCTGAATAGTATAACCATTAATGGGAACAGTTAACTCATTAGGGAGGTCTACATCGCTATCAGAAGACACAAATGGCAGGTCGGACTTAATGAGCTTATCACCTATATCGAGATCGCGGGCCTCGACAATATCTATCCCATTACGACGCTGTACGTGAAACTTATGGTAGTAGGTACAGTCAAGAGTTTCTCCATTACTGAAGTGGACTCGTAGGAGAGGTTGATTCTCCCCTGTCTGGCGTACCGTTACCTCACTCCACTCACTACCGTTCCAAGCGTTGACTACCTGCCCTGCTAGGGTAGCGATAGGTAGGTGGCCCCGGTCAGTCATAAGAAGTGTCTCAGGGGCTACGCATAGATTTACTCCACCGATGATACCCTCATGCTTATTAGGATTAAACGCATTAATGCGGTCTTTAAAAGCCACGTAAGGAGTACCTGTCTCAAGTAGGAGCATCAGCATCTTCTTCCATATAGCCTTAGCGCTGACCTTCTTAACTACGTCGAGCGGAGGAGCGGAGGAGTTGATATAGGCCTCGATGACGTGATAGGCATCAGTAAATTCATCGCCGTACATATCGGCTAATTGATATCCAAATACATTCTTGATCTCAGTAGGGCACACTAGGTACCAGTCCTTATCTAGAATTACACGACGCATGAACTCATCAGAGATAATGAATTGCAGCAGGATATCACGAGCCTTCGTATGCTCACTACCAGCATCACCCCGCAGGTCCATGTACTCAAGGAGGTCAGCATGCCATACGTCTATACCTACGGTACAGGCTCCTGCGCGTACACCACGTTGATTAGTAGCGACGATGGTAGCATTGATAATCTTAATCCAAGGGCATACACCACCACTGGCACCCTTCTTCTTACGAATGCGACTACCACGGGCCCGCACCTTACTAATGCGTACGCCCACTCCACCGCCATTAGCACTCATCGCTGCTAGCTGAGAGATATTATCGAAGATACTCTCGCGACTATCATCGATATCGATAATATGACAACTACTGAGGCTACCATCGGCCTGACGCAGGTTACTCATAAGAGGAGTGGCCAGGCTGATCTTACCGAGGCTGAGTAGGTCATAGGTCTTATGAGCAAAGGTCATGCGCTCGTGGGCGGGCTCCAGCATACTGAGGAGTAGTGCCTGTGTTAGCCACATCTCCTGTAGTAACTCACCCTCTAGTAGATAACGCGCTGTGAGTAGATCAGCGCCGCTTATATCAAAGCGCATATCGCGCTCTGGGTCTATCCAGGTGCCGGCTTCAGCAATGTCATCAGCACTATACGTGTCTAAGAACTTCTTTATTAGGTCTCCTTCATAGAGGCCCTCAGACCTCAGGTACTCGAAGGCCACTGGATAATTACCATAGAGATAGCCGCGGCGGGCCTTAACCTTACGCCGCCAATCCCACATACGAAGACGACCACTGACCTTCAGCCAATCAGGATAATGCAAATCGGCTAATTCAGCTGCTGATCTAATCAGACCATTCTGTATTGCTTCTGTAGTGGTATCATCATTGAAGCGACGACTAAGTCGCCGAGATAACTTATCGGGGTCTACATCTAGGCCCTCGCAGGCCCAGTTAATTACCTCGATAGCGCGATTGGCATCATAGGGGGTACGAGTACCATCTGTGTGTATAACGTTGATTTGCATACTATTGTTGCTGGCTGCCTCTTATGCTATTTAATAGGTCGAGCCGTTCATGCTCTCCTGTAATATCCTCAATAGACAGGTCCCCACCTCTTCCGAACTCGTCCTCTAGTGTGCTATCTACAATAGCTAGTCGTCCTTCAAATAGAGATGGAGCACTAGTAGGAGTATAATCGTTAATCCTCATATCAGCATCACTGCCTATATCACCGTGCCCATCAGTATAATGGCGCGGGGCACTATAGAAAATGTCATTCCTAGATTGCTGGGGCGTATAGCCCGCATCCTTAAGATGCTTATTCATATACTCACTGATAACATGCAGAGCCTGCTTGAGACTAGCTATACTGCTTGTCAACTCCGATAGCGTCATATTCGCTAATTGTTTCTGATTCGGTGGTGTCACCTTATACTGAGGTTGTGTTGTCTTATTTGTCATACATACTCACTAATTGTTTCTGAGTCGGTGTCATCAACTTGTATTGCTGCGCTGTCTTGTTTATCATACTCTGACAACTGACTGTAAATAGAATCTAGCATACTCTGGTTAATACCAGCACGAACTGCTGCTAGGCCCTGGAACTTAGAACCATCAGGTAGGGTATAGAAGGCCCCACTACGAGTAACTATACCAGTCTTAACGGCCTGACGTACGATGTCGCCCACTAGATCCACACCCGCCAGCAGATTTCCATTGGGACCTGCATAGGGTAATAGTAAATCTAACTCTGCCTCACGAAAGGGGATAGCTACTCTATTCTTAGTGTTCTTGACTGTAATAGTCATGCCGGTTATAACGCCCCGCTGCTTAAGGGGATCTCCTCGTCCTAGCCGCAGTTGTACGGCAGCATTATAGGCCAGGGCCTTACCACCAGTGGAGCCGACGGGGGCCCCATAACTACCTACCTTAGTGCGATACTGATTAATCAACACTACGGTAGCACCAGTCTTACTAGCAGCATTGACTACTTGAGGTAACTTCTTACTAAGCAGACGGGCCAATTGAGCAACAGTAGCATCAGCAGAGCCCTTCTCTATCTCAACAGCGGATATCATATTCGCTACTGAATCAATAACGACTATTTTGACTAGACCACCGTCTAATAGAGTAATAAGACTATCCATGCCCTCCTCCCCTGTATCGGGGCGGAACATGGCTATCTGGTCCATCTTCATACCCATCATCCTGGCATAACCAACCTCGAATGACTTCTCGTGATCTAACCACGCTGCCATGTATCCCTTAGCCTGTAATAGACTAACGCACTGTTTCATAAGTGTGGTCTTACCTACACTAGTCTCACCTGCAATCTCTACTATTTTACCTACGGGCCACCCGCCTCCCAATACATAGTCCAATGAGAATATACCACTGGGTATAAAAGTAGTAGGCTCGATAGAACTAGTAGAGCCAAGGCCCCCCATGTAATTAGAGCACTTTGCTCTAAGCTTATTGTCCAGCTCTCGAGCAAGCTTAAGTTGCTCTGAGATCTCATTCTTAGCCATATTTATATCTCAATAAGTTGACACTCCGCTCACGCGCGCCGCTGTGTAAAGACTAATCACATAGCCAGAGAGCGCGCGGGGCTCTATCTATAATTGTGAGCCTCTACCGTATCTACAGACAACATACCATTAAGTGGGGATATCACTGTATGTTTATGCGGCGTGAATAAACTCGACATAACTATAGTAACCAGAAGGATTACTATAGTCTCAAGATCAAACCAATGGCGACGGCGATACCTAGATAAGCTAATG
>Ga0315902_10001581_pt1 | contig 36520 bp, 35 predicted proteins | sample LakEriMetagenome_9_FD_203523 | JGI IMG/M metagenome (GOLD analysis project Ga0315902, IMG submission 203523) | Freshwater fungal communities from buoy surface, Lake Erie, Ohio, United States - Buoy 12 MA117 | ecosystem: Environmental > Aquatic > Freshwater > Lake > Lake biofilm | place: USA... | reverse complement strand
ACCAACACCAACACCAACACCAACACCAACACCAACACCAACACCAACACCAACACCAACACCAACACCAACACCAACACCAACACCAACACCAACACCAACACCTACTCCAACGCCAGTTCCAGATCCTGAAGCAAGAATTCCAGACGCGCCAACACCAACGCCAACACCAACGCCAACGCCAACGCCAACACCAACTCCGGAACCAACACCAACTCCACCTCCAGTTGTGATCACACCACCTGCAGCACCGGCACCACCAATATTTTTTGTTCCAGCTCCACCTGCTGCACCTGCGCCAGTATTTATTCCAGCACCGCCAGCAGCACCTGCTCCCATAGTGGTATCAGCTCCGATAGTTGAAGAGAAGAAAGAAATTGTGAAGGTTGTCGAAACAGTTACCGCTAAAGTAACTCTTCCTGTTCTGACTATTATCGATACTCAGACAGCTCCTGCAGAATTAACTACACAAAAGCGCGATACCAACGCTGTAGCACCGGTTGCTGATCTCGTTATGGAGAAGTTACTCACCAAAGTTTCAGTATCAAAGGTGCCAACATTTACAGGTAAAGGACCTTTCAAATTCACCTTAGGACTGTCAGAGCAAGCTAGCTCTACGGCCATTAAAGATCCAGAACTTGCAATCGGCCTTAAGGTGATTTCACAAACCCCTACCGTCTGTAGGGTTGCTTCAACTTTCAACTCAGCGACCGGCAAGTACTCAATCACGGTTGTTGGAATATCCAATGGTCAATGTCGAATCTCGGCCATAGATAAAGGAAGCGATGAGAAATTCCCAACCGCAACCGAGATTAAACAGACGATAAAAGGTATTGCTTCAAAGAACACTGTTAATGCAAAGGTAGTTAAGCCCACACCTACTCCAAAGCCAGGCGTAAAGAACGCTTCTTACAAGCAGTCCAAAGGGTAGGTAGTGTGGGTCTGTGGCACAGATCCTTATCGCTCCCGATTCTTTCAAGGGAAGTGCGACCAGTGCGCAGGTAGCCAATGCGCTTGCCGAAGGTTGGAAGATATCTCGGCCGAACGATGAGATTGTTATCGCACCCTTTGCAGATGGTGGAGAAGGAACTCTTGATTGTATTGAAAGCGTAACTCCCAGTTCGGTACGAATTCCATTAACGGTGCAAGGTGCAACAGGCATTGAACATAAATCATCATGGTTGCTTGTGGGTTCAGATACCGCCGTGATTGAGATGGCAACGCTCTGTGGAATTACAACGGTAGATCAGCTAGATCCGTTGGGTGCGCATTCCTATGGTTTAGGCCAGGCGATAAAGGCGACACTTGAAGATGAACGAGTAAATGAAGTTCTTATTGCTGTCGGTGGATCAGCGTCGACTGATGCAGGTATGGGTGCGCTATCAGCACTTGGATTCAAAGGGCTAGATGGTGATGGTAAGGAACTGGCTCTCGGAGGCGGCGACCTACATCGATTAGCTTCCATTAAACGTCCTACAAATATTGCAAAACCTGCACGAGGAATCAAAATATTAGTAGATGTGCAGTCACCGTTAACTGGCCTCAATGGAGCTGCACATATCTTTGGTCCGCAGAAGGGTGCGAATTCTGCGCAAGCAGAGCAGCTCGACAAAGGCCTTGCTCACTTTTTGAAAGTTCTTAACGTGGATGATCGTGCAGGTTTTGGAGCGGCTGGGGGAGTCTCGTGTGGGTTGGCAGTCTTGTTAGGTGCAACAATTGTGAGTGGCGTCGAAACTATTGCTGACCTCATTGATTTACAGGAGAAAATCGAAAAATCAGATTGTGTTGTTACTGGTGAAGGATCTTTTGATGATCAGAGCTATCGCGGCAAGGCAGTTGGGTATCTGTTGGAGAAAGGTAAAGAAATCAATCGTCCTGTGATGATTGCTTGTGGGGTGAATAAGAATGCAGCGTCATCATCGATCTTGAGCCTTATTGAACTAGCGCCATCTGTTCAGTCGGCAATTGACAATAGTCAACGCTGGTTAATTGAGTGCGGAAAAGTCTTAGCCTCGCGCTTCAGCCGTTGAATGAAGACTTTTGATCCTATACGATCCTGAGATGAGTAATTCATCGCATCCTCGTATATCGATCACAACGCCTTCTACGCCCGGAGAGTGGGCGCATCTCGAGCGAGAGATCATCGACAAACTCAATGCTGCAGCACCAGAGTTTGTTGCACGATACACACGTAGTGACGGTTCCTTGATCTGGCGTGATGTATGGCCAAGCATGGATGGATCAGATGATCCTTATGAAGCGTTTATGAACTTAGCTCTGTTCTATAGCATCGGCGGAAACGAAGAGGTTTATCAGTTAGCTCGGAAAATGTGGGATGCAATTACTCTGCAGTGGACTGAATACGGTCAAATCTATCGCGAGTTCGATGGTTACTACGACTGGATGCACCATGGCGAGGGATATCTCTATCACTACTTCTTTGGTCTAACAAAGCCTGAGTCATTAATCGATCGCCAACGCGCAGCCCGCTTTGCAAGTTTCTATACAGGTGAAGATAAAGAGGCGAAGAATTACGATCCTGTAAAGAAGCAGATGCTTTCTCCGCTCACAGGTAGCAAGGGACCGCGCCACATCGTTACCCATGAAGATTGGGAGACACACCGCACCGTTCTCGATGATTACTTGGCACCGTACGAAGATGTTGTGAAGACAGATTTCTCATCGATGCTCTGTCATTGGTCTGATCCAGAGATTTATGACGATCTCATCAAAAAAATGAATGAGCGCATGAATAGGGGAGATGTTCCACTAAATCTAAATTCAACTTCGCTATTGACTCATGCATATATGTATTCACATGATGAATCTACAAAGCAGATAGCACTTGATTACATCAAGGCTTGGATGCAACGGCGCGATGCTAACGGCGGCATCATGCCTGACAATATCGGAACGTCAGGTGAAATCGGTGAGTTTAACGATGGTAAATGGTGGGGCGGCTACTACGGTTGGCGCTGGCCACATGGATTCATGACCATCATGGAGCCAATTACCAATGCAGGCATGAACGCTGTGCTTATGACAGGTGATTACAGCTATCTCGATCTTCCACGTTCACAATTTGATTTGATCTGGTCACTGCGCAAAGAAGAGGGCGGCGTTACCAAGGTTCCACATCGTCACTTTGATGCAGGGTGGGCTGATTATCGACTTCCATCTGCTCGTCACATGATCTACATCTGGACGACATCGATGGCGCAAGAGGATCTCGATCGCATCATGGCACTTCCTCGCGATAACAATTGGGATGCTATTTATGTTCCTGGGGTATCAGGTGGAGAAAAGGGAACAGGGCGAGATACCAAGCATTACATCGCAAATACATTGCCATGGTTCCAATTTATCCAAGGTCATCTACCTAACTATCCAACAGAGATCTTGCAGGCAAACCTTGAGTTGATAAAGATTCAGCTGCACAAGATGCGCTCAAATACTGGAAATCCGCGCAACTGGGATTCATACGATCCTGCCACAGCAGATGTTGTCGTGGGGCTTGATCTTCGTGTTCCCGGATACAACATCCATGCTTGGCAGGAATTCAATCCCGTTTACTTTGAAGGACTTGCACAGATGCTCTTTGGAGCACCTATGCATATCTCTCACGGCGGATTGCAGCACGGCAAGGTTCGCTACTTTGATGGCGAGAAGTCACGACCTGGATTGCCACAAGATGTCAGCGCGATGGTCGATCAAGTAAGCGCCGATGCACTTCGTGTGGTCGTTGCAAACCTTAACAAGAGTCAACCTCGCACCTTGATCCTGCAAGCCGGAAGCTTTGGCGAAAATAGATTCGATAAGGTCACGATCACTGCAGAAGATGGAACTAGTTCCACTCACGATGTAAATTCCAAGTGGTTAACGTTGGATCTTGCAGCTGGATCTGGCGCAACGCTGAACTTCACATACACTCGCTATGTGAACAAGCCAACCTATGAGACCCCATACTCATCGCGTGCCGATTGGGATCCGATCATTACTGGACGTAGTCAATGACAGTTGTTTGGACCCAGTGGCCAGATCTAAACCTTCCTTCAGGCATTACGCACCTGTCCACAGATGGAATTGCTCCTGCACCTGGAGATCTAGATAAAGTTGAATTCTACGTTCCGCGTTACATGGGTGGACCTGCAGCAATTGCAATGATTCCAGATATGAAGAGCTTGAAGATTATTCAATCACCGAATGCTGGTGTTGATGATGTTCTAAAAATTCGCCCAGATGGTGTGACGCTTTGTAACGCAGCAGGTGTGCATGATGCTTCCACTGCAGAGCTTGCTGTGGCCTTAGCTATCGCTTCCCGACGCGGCTTTGCTGACTTTGCTGCCGATCAATCGGTACAGCGCTGGGCACATGAGCGGAAGCCTTCCCTTACGGATTCAAATGTTGCAATTGTTGGACACGGAAACATCGGAAAGATGATTGCCAAGATGCTCGTCAATTTTGAAGTAGCAGTTACTTCCTTCTCGCGATCTGGCAAAGATGGCGCACTCACCTTCGACCACTTTGATCGCTTACTTCCAACTTTTGATGTCATTATTTTGATCGTTCCACTCAACGATCAGACACGACATCTCATGAACGCCCAGCGATTGGCTGCGATGAAGAACGGCGCAGCTCTTATCAATGTTGCTCGCGGCCCCGTGGTTGATACAGATGCGCTCATTGCAGAACTTAATTCAGGGCGAATCACTGCAGGTCTTGATGTCACAGACCCAGAACCACTTCCATCAGATCATCCTTTGTGGAAGGCGCGCAATGTGATTATCACTCCACATGTTGGGGGAGATAGCGAAGCGTTTACTCCACGTGGGCGAAAGTTGGTAGAAGAGCAATTGGCCAGATATGCATCCGGCCAACCACTACTTCACATCGTTGCGCAGTAGTTTTCGGGAAGCGTTAGAGAACTGCAACCGTGTGCTTATCGATAAAGTCCCAGTCATATTCAATACATAGGCCTTCACCGACTGGCGCCATTACATAACCATCGACAATGTTGAGCTGTGTCTTAGTTCCAAATTGGAAATCATCAAATGGATATAGCGTTTCAAAGAATTCACAGTTGCTGATTGCAAGTGATGGATGAAGCTGGACTTGCTCCAGGCCGTGATAGATCGTGGTGTGTAGTTCGCACTGCACGCCATGGGCCTCGGCTAAGTGAGCCGTTTTCATTACAGCTGTGATGCCTGCACGCCACGAGACATCGGTACGGACGATATCGACGATACCTTCCTTGATGCAGTGAGCAACGCTGTATTGATTTCCAGCGATAACTTCTGTGCCACAGATTGGAATATCCAATTTCTCGCGCAACTTCTTAAGGCCATTGAGATTGACATCAAGAAGTGGTTCTTCTAGCCACTTATATCCAAGGCGCTCAAGTTCGCGCCCAGCTTTTAACGCTTCTTCATAGGAAGCCATAATTACAGGATCTGCCATCAGGGTGAAGTCATCACCGACTGCCGCGCGTACTGCGCGATAACAAGCGATATCAAGATCAAGGCCCCCTGGTGGGTGCAACTTGTAACCCTTATAGCCTTTTGCCTTTACCTCAAGTGCTTGTCTTGCATAATCCTCTGGACCGTCCAAGAACATTGATGAAACATATAGCGGGACTTTCTCGCGAGCTGCTCCAAGAATTTTGTAGACAGGAAGATGCGCCATCTTTCCTACGATGTCCCAGCAAGCATTATCAAATGGCGCATAAGAATAAATAGGAACGTGGTTCCAGCGACGATCATAAAGTTCGAAATCCTTCATATTTTTAGCTGAATCATGTGCGCTTCGGCCAATAAAGAATGGCTTTACCTGTGACATTGTTGCCGCTGCAGCCTTTGCATCCTGTGCACCAAAACCAAACGAAGTTCCCTGCACGCCATCTTCTGTGGTGATGGTGACGACAGTGAAGTCGGGGCGAGACCCGCCGGGAAGCTTTACTGCAGCAACTGTGTCGAGTGATTCAAGCTCATCGCCACCGCGGCATGCACGTATCTCAATACTCTTAATTTTTGAAAGCATCGCTCACCTTATCTCTGAAATCCTATAGGATAATTTAGATTAGGTTCGCGAGAAAAGCAAGCAACCACGAGCCCTTACTTTTGCGCAGCAGCAGCTTTAGGTGAAAAACGCTTGAGCGAAGATTCAATATGAGCGTGCATCGCACTCTTTGCAGCCTTTGGGTTCTGATCAAGAATTGCCTTTGCAATCGCATCGTGTTCTTTGATTGCGAGCTGTCCAGATCCGCTCTGGTAATACTGCTCAAATAAATCTTGCACAAATTCAGCACGTGATTCGCCGTCGATGCGATGAAGTTTATTGGCCATGTAGAGACGGAATAGATGAAGATGGCAGTGGGTGCGCTCGTAGAAATCTGCCACAGTGTGATTTCCAGAGATACTTGAAATCAAGGTATGAAAACGCGAATCATGTTCTGTCAGAGCCTGGAACTGTCCATCTCCTGCAAACTTTAGCGCTGTCTTCGCACTCTGCATCTCTGCCTTGAGCGCAGTCTTTCCTGTGTTGTCAATTAACTTTGCCGCTTGCTCTGCAGCCCATGGCTCAATAAGCAATCTAAATTGAAAGAGATCGTTCAGTTCTTTTATTGAAAGAAGCTCTGTAGCTTTATATCCCTTGAGTGGTTCCTTAGCGATCAGGCCATCAGATTCAAGACGGGCTAGAGCCTCGCGCACAGGTGTCTGTGAAACTTCAAGTTGAACTGAAAGAGAATCAATATTTACACGAGAGCCCGGAGCAATTTCATGATCAAAAATCATGGCCTTGATCATGTCGTAAATTTCATCAGATAAAACAGAACGACGGGGAGTGCGCTTAGTTGCGCGGGTAGCGGCCTTCTTTGTTGCCACAGTCAGACCAACCTCTCCACGTCATATGGAGCAACTGGTTACTTCGGAAGTCGAAGCCCTTGCATGCCACCATCTACTGCCAGAATTGTGCCAGTAGTTGAAGCCTGTCGGGGACTTGCGAGATAGGCAATTGCACTTGCTACCTCTGGAGCGCTCACAAGGCGACCCAAAGGTTGGCGCGCTTCAAGTGCTGCGCGCTCTGCTGCTGGATCTTGAGCCTGAGAGAGCAGGCGAGCGACCCAAGGCGTATCTGCAGTTCCTGGATTGACGCAATTCACGCGGATTCCCTCTTTGACGTGATCGGCAGCCATTGCCAACGTCAGCGACATGATCGCGCCTTTGCTCGCGCTGTACACCGCACGCTTTGGAAGACCAGCTGTTGCCGCGATCGAACATGTATTAACGATGGCGGGGGATTTACTCTTTCGCAGCATCGACATTGCAGCCGCGCTGACACGAGATGTTCCGACAACATTGATGTTTAGAACCCTGAGCCATTCTTCTTCGGTCGCATCTTCTACTGTTCCAGTTGCACCGACTCCAGCATTATTGGCAAGGATGTCAACGACCTGTGTGTGCTTTGCTAGTTCTGCAAATGCAGCACTGACACTTGTTGGGTTTCCAATATCGCAGGTAATAAAGTGTGCATACGGGCTCATGGATCCTTCTTGAAGATCAAGACCGTAAACCTTTGCACCGTTGTCGTGGAAGTGTTGGGCAACTGCTAACCCAATTCCCGATCCTGCGCCAGTAACTACTGCGACTAGTCCTTTGAATTCTTCACTCATGAGTTTGCCTCGTTCTTCCAGTAAGAGCCACTCGGGAATGAGTACTCATCGATACTTCCTTGATGCATTTCTGAACTAGCTCCAGGAAGTCGTGGTGCTGAGTAATGACCACCGTTTACTGAAACTGGCTCGAGGAAGTGTTGGTGGAGATGGTCCACGAATTCAACAACGCGAGAACTGTGATGTCCTGAGACTGCCACCGCATCCCACATTGCTAAATGTTGGACCATCTCACACAGTCCTACACCCCCTGCATGCGGACACACTGGAACTCCAAACTTGGCAGCCATCAGTATATTCGCAAGATTTTCGTTGACGCCGGCAACACGTGTGGCATCGATCTGCATGACAGAGAAACCCTTAGATTGCAGCAATTGCTTAAAGATTATTCGAGAGCTTGCCATCTCGCCGGTGGCGATAGGTGTTGGCGCAACTGCAGCGGCAATTTTGGCATGACCTAAAACATCGTTTGGACTTGTTGGCTCTTCAACCCAATGCAACTTGTAATCTTTGAGCGCATTTATCCAGGTAATTGCAACATCGACATCCCACACCTGGTTGGCATCGATTGCGATCTTAAAGTTGGGTCCGACCAGTTCGCGAACCTTGCCAAGTCTGCGTTGATCATCTGCGACTGATTTTCCACACTTATATTTGATAAGCCCAAAGCCATCATCCATGGCTTTCTTGGTGAGATCCAACATCTTCTCATCGCTATAGCCGAGCCATCCAGGTGAAGTTGTATAGGCCGGCACGCCTTTAGTGCGAAGAATCTCTTCATTTCCTGGCTTGTCAGAGTTCATACGATAGAGAATGTCGAGCGCTTCTTCGCGGGTCAGTGCATCGGTGATGTATCTGAAATCTATGGCATCAACAATCTGCTCTGGAGTCATATCCGATAGCAATTTCCAAAGCGGAACACCTTTAGCTTTTGCAAAGAGATCCCAGAGCGCATTAAGGACAGCGCCTGCTGCCATATGAAAAACGCCGTAATCAGGACCTAACCAGCGAATCTGACTATCACCACTGAGCTCGCGTGCAATTTGACCAATACGCGCAAATGCGTCGTCAACTGTTAGTCCTTGAACTTTAGATGTGAGCATATTTATGGCAGCAATCTGCACATCGTTGCCGCGACCGATAGTAAAGACTAAAGAGTCACCATGGAGCCCAGCTTTATCGGTGGTAATTCGTAAATATGCCGCCGAATAATCTGGATCCTGGTTCATGGCATCGGAACCATCAAGCATCTTCGATGTTGGAAAGCGAACATCGAATGATTCGATACCAATAATTTTCGTCATTATTTCACAAATTTTTCTAAGCCCTGAGGGATGCCAGATTCTGCCCAGATTGATTCATATCCGACACCCGGACCCTTTGGTCCGTGAACATTTCCTTGCGCATCAACGAGCGCTTCTCGCTTTATCGGATTACCCCACACAAGAGATTCGTAATAAGTCGTGTTCTTAATTGCCATACAGAGATGTGCACTCTCAAGCCCCATTCCATGAACTTCTGCACGGAGGTGGTAGGCATCGGCTAAGTGGGCAATACGCATTGCACCGGTGAATCCTCCACGCAAGAAAGTACTTGTACGTAGAGAAGTTGCCACACCAATTGCTGCAAAATCTCCAGCACTCATATGTGCACCATCTGTGACTTCACCCAAGAGCAAAGGAATCCTTACTCGCTCACCAAGCCACTTGTAGGCTGTAATGCTGAATTCGCGCATGGGTTCTTCATACCAAGCAAAGCCTGAGTCATATAGAGCATTGCCAAGGTAGACAGCATCCATCAAATCAAATCCGGCAGAACCGTCGTACATCAGGGGAACGTCATCGCCGACGTGTGCGCGTAATCTCTCTCCGAGAAGTGCATCTTTCTTAGCGTCGCCAAATGCATGTAATTTAATTGCTGGATAGCCAAGAGCTAGCGCCTGATCGGCAATATCAAGAAATTCTTCAATCGAGGAATAGGTAACAGTGGATGCATATGCTGGAAGAGATTCGCGGAATCCGCCAAGTAATTTATAGACCGGTAAGTTGGCATGCTTTGCACCAATATCCCATAGCGCAACATCTACAACGTGTGCCATGTTTGGCGCAAAACGCTCAATGCGATCTAACTCCCATGCGCGTTCCCACAAATACTCACGCATCAACGGATCTTGTCCAAGGAGCTCAGCCCTAAATCTGCGATCTACATAATCTTTAAAGATGACGCCACGAGGCGCTGATGCAAAACCCGTAATTCCAGCATCGGTTTCGATGACGAGCCATGCTCCGGTGCTCGGGCCATCAGATCCAGGCAGGTTTTTTCGCCAGACAAAAGCAGGGGAGAATCCAGGGCGATCTTCCAACACCACTTCTACACTGGTGATCTTCATTGGCAGAGCCTTCCTATTCTTTATAACGAGTCTGTAACGAATGGAGGCTTTGCGCCTAAAAAAGAGCAAAACCCCAAAAAGAATTCTTGGAAATACTATACGAAATAGTATTCCGACCCATAGTATTTCGGCAACTGGTTCGATTGGCAACAAGGAGCCGTCACCAGACCTACAGAGGGGGAACACCTTGAAGAAGAAGTACTCACTAATTGCGATCGCAGCTGCGACCGCAATTGCAGGTACAACAATCATGGCAATGCCAGCTCAGGCTGCTAAGCCATCGATCACCATCTGGGTAGATGCACCACGTCTACCAGGTGCAAAGTTGTACGCACAAATCATGAAGAAGACTGTTGATGTGAAGGTAGAACTTCACGCACAGGGCGACCTCGTACAGAAGGTTGCACTCTTTAACCGCGTAAAGAAAGGTTGGCCAGATGTAGTTTTCGGCCCACCAAATGACGTTTCAGTTCTTCGCGATGCAGACAATGCACTCGCACTTAACAAGTATGCACCTGCTTCATTTTGGAAAGATATGGAAGCTGGTAACAAGTGGTGTCTCGGCGAAGACAAGCAGTACTACTGCGTAAAGAACGACCTCGCACAGACAGTTCTTTGGGTCAATACAAAGTTGATGAAGGACTTCGGTTACACAGTCCCTAAGACAATGGCTGACTTCGAAAAGATCGGTATTGATCTTGGAAAGAACCACCCAGGTTACTCACTCGGTGCAGTCGGAACACAAGGCGCATACTCATCATGGCTATGGCCATCACAGTGCCCTGTGAACCAAGCAACTTCTGCAACAGCAGTAAAGATTGCTCCAAAGTCACCTAAGTGCACACGTGCAACCACAATGATCAACAACCTTCTCAAGGCAGGAGTTCTTTCAACATCTGCACCTTGGGATGCTGACTTCCTCGAGACATACGGAAAGCCAAATAAGGTTGTTATGACTATCGGACCATCATGGTTCGGTGAGTTCGTAATCCGCCCAGCGGGATCATGGGCTGTACCAGCAGGTCAGATCACAGCGGCTCCAATGCCAATGTGGGCTGGCGAGACTGTTAACTACTCAGGTGAATGGGGCGGCGGAATTTACACCGTATCTCCACACTCTAAGTTCCCTAAAGAAGCTCTTGCATTCGCAATCTTCATGGTTAGCGACAAGCGCAACGTCGTTGATGTAGCTAACCCAGATGGCTCAAAGGGTGCACCAACATTCCCAGCATCAGCTAAGGGAAATGCACTCTGGAAGGCAAAGGTCTCTGCAGATAAGTACTACGCAGCAGATCCATATCCAGCGATGCTAGATGCGTCTAAGAAGATCTTCGCAGGTGAGAAGCCTGTTTCTTATGACTCAAACAGCGCAATGGAAGGTCAGTTCTCTAATGAACTCAAGAAGTCTAAGGATGCGCAAGCAGCTCTTGAGGCTTTCGCTGTCTATGCAACTAACCTTGCTAAGCAGCTTGGTTACAAGGTATCTACTTCCTGAGTAGGTAAGTAGTGGTGGGGCGCGTTGGCTGATTTATTCGGCCAACGCGCTCCAACTTACTAAAGTGTTATTCGCTAAAGTGTTATTCGTTGTTATGCAAGACCAATTGAAAATTACTTGAGGAGTTTGTCTCAGAATGGCTAAGCAAAGTAAAGCGAAGAATAAAAATAACCTTGCTATGTGGGTTATGTTCTCTCCATATCTATTCCTGTTGATCTCCTTCGGCCTCATCCCAATCATTATGGCTTTGCTTGAAGTACCTCATGAGTCACGTGTTAACCCCGATGGCGGATGGGATGCCTTCACTATCGTCCTTCAAGATTTCCGCTTTCTTCCAGCGGTACGTAACGTCCTTGGGTTCATGGCAATTTTCGTTCCAACAACAATTCTTTTCGTAATCGTGATGGCACTTATGCTCGACGTAAATCCAACTGCCTGGAAAAAGTGGCTACGAATGGCTTACATCGTGCCCGCTTCAATCTCCGGTGCAGTGGCAGTTCTTGTCTGGTACGCGCTCCTACAGCCAGCATTTTCTCCAATTAAAGAGCCGCTGTCGTGGGTGGGTCTGGTAACCAGTGATCAAATTTGGCAGACAAAGAATCTAGTCTTCATCTTCGCCATCATGGCTTTCTTCGCCATTGCCGGTAACTGGATTTTGATCCAGTTCGGCTCACTGCAATCAATTTCTGGCGAGGTTATTGAGGCAGCACGCGTAGACGGTTGCTCGGCTTTCCAAATCGCAATGCGTATTAAATTGCCTTTGATTAAGAAGTACATCGTCTATATGGGTGTACTTATTTTCGCGGGTGGTCTCCAAATCTTCGTTGAACCTCAACTTATTGATACTGGAATTTACTCAGGAATTGCTGAGGCTTGGTCACTCGATCAGTTGGCCTTTGAGCTCGCTTTTACCTCGGGAGACTTTGGAGGCGCATCTGCGCTATCTCTCATGCTCTTGGTCCCAAGTTTCCTTGGTGCGCTCGTTGTTATCTTTAAGACCGATATGTTTGAAGAAGCTGAAGTGAATAGCAACAAGAAGGTCGAGGCATAATCCATGTTAAAGAATCTTGATTTAGCTGGACGCAAGACAAAGCTTCGCCAAGAAAGTCGTGTCTGGACTTGGGTAGTCAATACATGGCTCATCTTCTTCGCAATCATCAGCGTCATTCCAATGATTTGGTTACTTCTTGCCCCAAGTAAAGAAGATGCAGATATCACCAATCGTCACCCACTTGCATTTGGAAGTTTTGGTAATTACGTCAAAGCGTGGAAGAACCTACAATTCTTCGACGACGGGGTTATGTTTACCTGGGTTATCAACTCACTGTGGTACACCGCCGCGATTGTGCTGATTGCAACGGTCACCGCTTCGATGGCTGGCTTTGTTTTATCTGCTTCGAATATTCGCTTTAAGCGTTCTTTCCTAGTTTCCACTTTGATTACCATGCTTGTGCCACCTATGGCACTCGTGGTGCCGATCTTCATTTTGATGGATCAAATTTCATTGATGGATAAGCCGTTGGCGGTAATTCTTGTTTCATCCCTATATCCATTTGGTGTCTTTCTTTCGTATATCTACTACACGACCACCATTCCTAAGGAGCTCTACGAATCAGCTCGCCTTGATGGGTGTAACGACTTCCGACTCTTCTCCAAGATCGCGTTGCCACTTTCGTGGCCACTGATCTCACTCCTTGCCTTCTTTGCCTTCATCGGTAACTGGGCGAACTACTTCCTTCCCTACATTCTGCTTCCATCGAGTGAGAACTACACCTTGCCTATCGGACTTGGTTTCTTGTTCTATTCGACTCCTGCAATTAACCCAGGCGTTGGTGCAACATCTGTGCCAATTTACAAACCTGAAATTGCCCTTGCAGGTGTATTGATCGCTTTGCCGATCATGATCGTCTTCCTCATCTCCCAGAAGCGCCTCGTTCGAGGAATGCTCGCCGGTTCAATCAAAGAGTAGGGATCAGTAGATGGACCACAAGGTCTATCCATTTAGTGCAGGTAATCGCACCATGTCCGACCTTCTGGGCGGCAAAGGAGCCAATCTCGCTGAGATGGCTACCTTAGGCATACCTGTTCCTGATGGATTCACAATCACTACGCGTGCCTGCCAAGAATATTTGCGTACAGGTGGCTTAAGTGAGGATCTCTTAAAAGAAATTGATAGCGCAATTATCGATCTTGAGAAGAAGATCGGTAAATCATTCGGAGATCCAAACAATCCTCTTCTAGTCTCAGTTCGATCTGGCGCAAAGTTTTCCATGCCGGGCATGATGGAGACAGTTCTCAACGTTGGCATGTCACAAGAAGTAGCAGCAACTCTTGAATCAATTACGGGAGATTCACGTTTTGCCTGGGATTCCTATCGTCGCTTCATTGAAATGTTTGGAAAAACTGTCTGTGATATCCCATCAGATGCTTTTGCAAAGGCAGCAGCGCCGCTGATCAAAGAGGCCGGTGGTAAAACAATTGCCGATTTAGATGGCCCAGCACTTCGCAAGGCAGGAGATGCCTTTGTTGCAGTAGTTGAAAATCATACGGGAGCTGCTTTTCCATTCGATGCTCGCTCACAATTAACTCGTGCCATCGAAGCTGTCTTTCATTCCTGGAACTCAGAGCGCGCACAGCTCTATCGTCGTCGCGAGCGAATTAGCGCCGACCTTGGCACTGCTGTCAACGTGCAAGCGATGGTCTTTGGAAATATCGGAGATACATCTGGCACTGGTGTCTGTTTTACGCGCGACCCGGGCAGCGGAGCACCAGGTGCCTACGGTGATTATTTGCCGCGTGCGCAAGGCGAAGATGTGGTTGCTGGTATCCGTAATGCCTTCCCACTGACTCATCTAGGTGAAGTTAACCCTGAGGCATACGCAGAACTCAACCGCATCATGACTCTTCTGGAAGATCACTACCGTGACATGTGCGATATTGAATTTACCGTTGAACAAGGCAAGCTCTGGATCTTGCAGACTCGCGTAGGTAAGCGAACAGCAGAGGCTGCATTTAAAATCGCTACGCAACTCGTTGATGAAGGCTCGATCACTATGGATCAGGCACTGACTCGCGTGAATGGAGATCAACTCGTTCAGTTGATGTTCCCGCAATTTGATAAGGCGACAGCTCCCAAAGAACTCACTCGAGGTATCGCCGCTTCCCCAGGGGCCGCAGTGGGATCTGTGGTCTTCGATCCTCGTGATGCTGCAGACCAGGCACTTGCCGGCAAAAAAGTGATTCTTGTACGCCGCGAAACCAACCCTGATGACTTAGTGGGAATGGTTGCAGCACAAGGAATTTTGACTGCTCGTGGAGGAAAGACATCACACGCAGCGGTTGTAGCCCGTGGGATGGGACGACCTGCAGTCTGCGGAACCGAAAGTATCGAAGTCCACATTGAGGAGAAGTTCTTTACCTGTGGCGATGTCACGGTACGAGAAGGAGATGTCATCTCGATTGATGGCACCACAGGTGCGGTATTTCTCGGTGCAGTAGCCGTTGTGCCAAGCGTTGTGACCGAATATGTACAAGGAATCGTCGATCCTAGTGCTGCAACTTCCTCAGCACTGATCCGAAGCATTCATCGCATTATTACTCACGCTGACAATGTTCGTCGTATGTCTGTGCGCGCTAACGCAGATACTCCGGAAGATGCTGAAATTGCTCGCCGTATGGGCGCACAAGGAATTGGTTTGACTCGCACAGAGCATATGTTCTTAGGTGATCGCCGAGTATTAGTTGAGACACTTGTATTGGCCACAACAGATGAAGAGCGTGCTGAAGTTTTAGCTGAGATGGAGAAATTGCAATTTAGTGATTTTGTTGGAATCTTGCGCGCGATGACTGGATTGCCCGTCACCATACGTTTGCTCGATCCGCCACTACATGAATTTTTGACAGATCAATCAAGCCTGGCGGTAGATATTGCACTGACGCAAGAGCGTGGGGAAGCCGTCGATGAGCGAAAGCTTGCACTCAATCGCGCCGTTAATCGACTGCATGAATCAAACCCAATGATGGGACTTCGCGGTGTGCGCTTAGGCGTACTTATTCCAGATCTATTTTCGATGCAGGTTCGCGCACTGACACGTGCAGCACTCCATGTGCGCGCACAAGGCTATGACCCACAACCTGAAATCATGATTCCACTTGTGGCTTCCCAACGAGAGTTGCTTTACTTCCGCTCTTCCCTTGAAGAAGAAGTTTCTCGCGTACTTGAACACGCAGGGGAAGAGATGCACATAAGTATCGGAAGTATGATTGAAACTCCGCGTGCTGCAATTACCGCTGCAAAGTTGGCTGACTATTCGGACTTTTTCTCATTTGGTACCAATGATTTAACTCAGCTTACCTGGGCATTTAGTCGTGATGATGTGGAATCTTCATTTTTGCCACGTTATCTCGATCTTGAACTCCTACCATTTAGCCCTTTTGAATCACTAGATCAAGATGGTGTCGGATTACTCGTCAAGATTGCTTGCGATGAAGTGCGCACGGTTAATCCAGAGATGAAACTTGGAGTCTGCGGTGAGCATGGAGGTGATCCTCGAAGCATTGATTTCTTCCACCATGTTGGCTTGGATTATGTCTCTTGCTCGCCATTTAGAGTGCCGGTGGCACGTCTTGAGGCTGGAAGGGCTGCAGTGAGCGACCAAGCAACGACAGGGAGTGCATGATGAAGCACAACGACAAGGTTCGACTTCGCACCGGTGTTGAGGTTTCTCGGCTCTCGCTAGGCACAGCTGCTTTGGGTGGCCTCTATACATCGGTCAGTGATGCAGATTGCACCGATACCGTTCTCGCCGCAATTGATAACGGAATCAACTTCATTGATACAGCGCCACATTACGGAAAGGGCACTTCCGAGGTTCGTATCGGAAAAGCTCTGGCTGGACGAGATCGCTCAACCTTTGTTATCGCCACCAAGATTGGCCGTTTATTAGTTCCCTCAACAACTGATATTGATGATTTCTTTATGGATGCTGATAACACCGTTGAGAGAAAATTTGATTTTAGTGCACAGGGAGTTCGCCAATCACTTGAAGGTTCACTCGAACGACTTGGGATGGATAGCGTAGAAATTCTCTTTATCCACGATCCAGATGCCAATGCAGATGAGGCGATTCTTGAAGCCTATCCAGAACTCGATCGGATGAGATCTGAAGGAATCATTAAGGCAATAGGTGTTGGAATGAATCAATGTGAGACACCAACACGAGTGATTAAAGAGACCGATATCGATATGGTTCTTATTGCGGGTCGATACTCACTCTTAGACCAGAAGGCGTTGGAGGGGTTGCTACCTGCAGCACTTGAGCGGAACGTGGATATCATCGCAGCAGGTGTATTTAACTCTGGAATTCTTGCAAATCCTGTTAAAGGTGCAACTTATGACTATGTCCCGGCTAGTGATGAATTACTAGCAAAAGCTATGAAAATTCGCGAAGTGCTTGAAGGGCATAAGGTTTCTTTAACAAGTGCTGCACTGCAATTTCCGCTTCGCCATCCTGCAGTGAAATCAGTTCTCGTAGGTTGTCGAAGTGCGGCAGAAGTTGCCACAAATATCACAGAGTTTAATAAAACAATTGAAAATAAGGTCTGGGAAGACCTTGTAAGCGTACTCTAATTATCCTATAGTATTTTCATGGCCTTAGACCCGCAAGCAGCAGCATTCCTTGAAATGGCGAAGGCGGCAAACCTTCCAGACATTAGCGTGCAAGGAGCAACTGTTGCTCGAGGTTACTCGCACGCACAGCCTGACATCAGCGGTCCGTTAGATCCCAGTGTTGCGATCACATTTGAATTCTTTACCAGCTCAACAGCAGATATTGCAGTAGCCATCTATACGCCACCAGCTACAACCGAAAGTAAGCGTGCTGGTCTTGTCTACTTCCATGGTGGAGGTTGGGTTGTCAACTACATTGGCAGATACCACGCGCAGATGGCAGCGATGGCAAAGAAGACTAATTCCGTAATTGTCTCAGTCAATTACCAAAAGGCACCTGAACATAAATTTCCGATTCCATTTAATGATTGTTATGAAGGGCTCGAGTGGACTGTTGCAAACGCAGATCGCTTAGGCATTGATATTGATCGCATCGGAGTAGGTGGAGACAGCGCAGGCGGAAACTTAGCTTCAGCGGTTGCACTTGCCGCTCGTGATCGCGGAAAAATAAAGCTCGCCTACCAGTGGTTGGTCTATCCATGTAACGGCCCAGAGTTTGTTGATTCGCCGGATGTACCTAATGCCGATGGTTATGGTTTAACTCAACGAGGAATGAAATGGCTTTGGGAGATGTATCTCAACGGAGCAGCAGATCGCAGTAATCCATATGCAGTCCCTCATGCAGCAAAATCCTACGAAGGGCTTCCACCGACGATCATGATCACCGCCGAGTACGACGTATTGCAATCTGATGGAATTGCGTACTACGAAAAATTGAAGGCCGCCGGAAATGATGTGGTTTATAAAGATTGCCCTGGCATGATCCATGGATTCTTCAACTTAGGGAAATTTATCGATGAGGGAATCAACGTTCGAGATTGGTTTGCAGAGAACATTCTGCGCGTAGTGGGCAAATAATGTCTCTTATTGAACTTAAAGGTATGACTTGGGATCACGAACGTGGCCTGGATTGCCTCGTGCAATCTAATGATCTGCTGATCCAAAAGTGTGGCATCTCAATTAAGTGGGATGCACGCTCACTTTTAGCCTTTGGAGATCAACACATCTCTGAGTTCTATAGCGATTATGACCTCATGGTTATTGATCATCCTCATGTGCCAGATGCAGTGCATGCAGAAGCAGTAGTTGCATTTGAAGATTTAACTTCGCCATCACAGCTTGATCTCTTAGAGGCTACAAGTGTTGGAGCATCACACGATTCATATCTATACAAGGGCAAGCATTGGGCGTTAGCCATCGATACTGCAGCACAAGTAAGTGCTTTTCGCCCCGACAAGACCGATCGTTCGCCAGTCTTTTGGCATGAAGTCTTTGATCTTGCAAAGAAGAAAGAACTGCTCTGGGCTCATAAGCCAGTAGATGCATTTAGTACCTTTGCTACGCTGATGGCACAAAAAGGTCGTCCACTTCAAGGTGATGCCACATATATCGATCAAGAGATGGCGCTAGAAGTTCTTGAATTTATGGTTGAACTATCAAGTCTTGTGCCAGATTTTTGTGCAAAAAGCAATCCGATTGAGATAGCTGAAGTTCTAAGCGGCACCGATGACTATGCCTATGGCATCTGCATGTATGGATATAGCAATTACTCACGCGATGGTTTTCGCAGAAATGTTTTAGTCTATGACGATCTTCCCTCATTTGATGGCCGCGCTACCGGATCACAACTCGGCGGAGCAGGGATTGCGGTCTCGACTAGAAGCAAGAATCCAAAAGCCGCCGCAGAGGCTGCCCTGTTACTTTCCATGCCAGAAATTCAAGCAACTACCTATGGCCTTGGCGGGGGACAGCCAGGAAACCTCATTGCCTGGAAAGATAATGTGCTCAACGGAGTCAGCCAGAACTTCTTCAGGAATACTTTGCGGACACTTGAAAATGTCTGGGTTCGCCCTCGTGTTCTGGGTTGGCCAGATGTTCAGTTCCAGAGCTCACTCGTCATACATAAGTGTTTAGTCGAAAAGAAAGTTACCAAGAAAGATGTCGAAGAGATCGCATCTATGTACCAGAAGCATGTGAAGGAATAGATGATGGAGCAGCTCTTCGATCAATACATCCTTGAATCATCGCGCACCAGTACGGGCCGCACGATTACTGAGGCGGACATTGTTTTACATGCCGGGCAAACCGGTGATTTCTACCCGCACCATATGGATGCTGAATGGTGCAAGACGCAGGAGTTTGGCCAGCGAGTGGCTCACGGAACCCTCATACTTTCAGTCTCTGTAGGAATGCTCGCTGGGGAAATCAATGAGGCAGCCTTTAGCTATGGCTACGATCGAGTGCGCTTTATTGGACCAGTATTTATCGGCGACACAATTACATCCAAGGCAACAATTGTTGCAAAGAAAGATCACGCAAAGAAGCCAGATGAGTACGGCATAGTCGATGAACAAGTCACCGTCACAAATCAACGTGGTGAGACGGTTATTGCATTTATCCACGTTTACATGGTGAGGAAGAAATAATGCCTTGGAATCTAGATCCTCGCGTTCGTAGCGCAATGATCTCTGACTCACTTGATGTGGTCGGAATACGCCATAACGCAATGGATGTGAATGTGAGCGCACTACGTCCTGGAATGCGCGCTGCGGGTTTAGCCGCCACTGTGAAGTTTGTTCCAGATAGTCAATACGATCAGAAAGATCCTTACGGCGCTGGCATCGATTTTCTTGACACCTTACAAGTCGGAGAAATCGCAGTCATTGGTACTGGTGGTGAGTGTCTCTCAGCATTCTGGGGAGAGCTCTTCTCTGCTGCAGCGAAAGGTCGCGGTGCAACAGGCGTTGTAGTAGATGGTCCATTGCGAGATACCGAGCAAGTAGTCGCCTTAGATTTCCCAGCATTCGGTCACGGATCACGTACTTACGATTACAAGGGACGCATGCGCATTGAGGCAATTCGTGTGCCAATTATCTGCGGCGGCGTTGAAGTTCATCCTGGGGATGGTGTAATCGCAGATAGCGATGGAATAGTTGTTGTTCCGGCAGAACATTTAGCAAAAGTGAGTGAACTCGCTAATGCACGCGCTGCAACAGAGAAGACTGTGTTGAAAGATTTATTATCAGGAAAAAGCGTACGAGAGGTATGGAACGCTTACGGCGTTCTATAGAAAAGGAGATAACCATGGCTAGAGAACTCATCGATACACATCAGCACCTTTGGGTGATGAGTGAGCGCGCATATAGTTGGATTGAGCCTGCTTACGGCCCACTTTATGATGACTTCACACCCGAACGACTAGCTCCCGAGATCCCAGCATCAGGGGTCACTGGTTCTGTATTGGTACAGGCAGCGGATACATACGATGACACTTTCTATATTCTCGATGTTGCAGCGCACTCTGATTTTGTTCAAGGAGTCGTTGGTTGGGTTCCCTTTGAGCGTCCCAATGAATCACGGACGGCGCTAGAGACTCTAGCCAAGAACAAGTACTTCAAGGGTGTCCGAAATCTGACTCATGATTACTCCAATCCCAAGTATGAATCCGATGATGCATGGATTACTCGTCCGGCTGTCCTAGAGACCTTGTCATACGTTGAAAAAATGGGTCTGAGTTTTGATTATGTATCTGTAAAGCCAGAACATACAAAGAACATCGTGACGCTGGCTAAGAAATTTCCTAAGCTCAAGATCGTTGTTGACCACTTTGCAAAGCCACCTATCGCTGCAAAGGAGATGGAGCCATGGGCATCATCGATGGCTGAGATTGCAGCCTTTCCTAATGTTTATGCCAAGTTATCGGGACTTAACACAGCTTCTGACTTAGCGAGCTGGACTGTTGCAGATTGGCAGCCATACGTTGATTTCATGGTTAAAACCTATGGTGCTAACCGCGTCATGATGGGCGGAGATTGGCCTGTCATCGTTCTTGGGAACACCTATGTTGAAATTTGGAAAGCCCAAGTTGAAGTTATCAGCGGATATAGCCAAGAAGATCAAGACTGGATTACACATAAGACAGCTAAAGCTTTCTACAACCTTTAAGAGCTCATCAAACGAGAGGAACGATCATGCAACGCTTTGCATCAGTTATTGGAATGCCTTCTGAGAACCGTGAGGAGTACGAGCGCCTACACGCAGCGGTCTGGCCGGAAGTACTTGCCAAGATCGCCGAGGTCAATATCCAAAACTATTCTATTTATCGTTATGGCGAACTTCTCTTCTCCTACTTTGAGTATGTAGGCACAGACTTCGATGCAGATATGGCGAAGATGGCAGCTGATCCAAAAACTCAAGAGTGGTGGGATGTTTGTAAGCCGTTACAGCGCCCAGTAAATGATCGCGCCGATGGCGAGTGGTGGGCGACAATACCTGAGGTATTCCATGTCGACTAGTTCGGTAGATCGATCGCAACTTCCCCTTAACGGAATCCTTGTTCTCGATTTCTCACAGTTTTTAGCAGGTCCTGTTTCGGCAATGCGCCTGGCAGATCTCGGCGCACGCGTCATTAAGATTGAACGTCCCGGCACCGGAGATATTGGTCGCACACTTGCCTTTGCTGGTCTTGAAAAAGATGGAGATACGCTCTCTTTCCACATCATGAATCGCAACAAAGAGAGTTTTGCTGCAGACCTCAAGAACTCCGATAGTTTGAAGGAAGTCTGGGAGCTAGTGAAGAAGGCCGATGTCATTATTCAGAATTTTCGCCCAGGAGTAATTGAGCGACTTGGTCTTGGGTATGAAGATGTAAAGAAAGTGAATCCAAGAATCGTTTATGGAAGTGCAACTGGATATGGCGCGGAGGGTCCGTTTAAGGATCGCCCAGGACAAGATCTCCTCGCACAATCAATCTCTGGTTTGCCATGGCTTAATGGTCGTGCAGGTGATCCTCCGATCCCTGTTGGATTGGCTGTGGCAGATATCTTCACATCAACTCATCTTGCATCAGGCGTAATTGCACTTCTCTTGCGTCGCGAACGTACAGGCGTTGGCGGAATGGTTGAGTCAAGCCTTCTTGAATCTATGCTCGATCTGCAATTTGAATTAATCTCTGCCAACCTCTTTGATCCAAGCGTTGTCGTCAATCGTGGCGCTGGAAACTCTGCGCATGCATTTCTGCCAGCGCCTTACGGTCTCTATAAGACCGGAGATGGCTATCTTGCTATTGCGATGACTCCGATCCCGGCACTTGGCGCGCTTCTTGGCCTAAATCTTGATGAGTACGAAGATCCAAAGTCTTGGTGGAGCCATCAAGAAGAGATTATGAAAAAGCTCAGTGCGAAGCTTGCAACCGATAGCACAGAGCACTGGTTAGCTATCTTGGATGCAGCAGATATCTGGTGTGCTCCTGTGTTAACGCTGCCAGAGCTTGTTGCCCATGAAGGATTCGCAGCTATCGATATGACTCAGAAGACTACGCGCACAGGACGAGATGGCTCAGAGATTTCGATTCCAACTACTCGCTCACCTGTACGTATCGATGGCAAGACGATCAAGCATTCAAAGGGTGCACCACATGTCGGTGAAGATACCGAGAAGATCCGTAAAGAGTTCGGGATATAGGCGGGGGAGAGAATGAAGAATCCAAATCCAGATCAAGGTAAGCGATATGAGATTCCAGTATGGAATCAGGATGTCAAACTCTATGAGGATTACCAGGTAGGAGAAGTCGACCGATCACTTCGTCGCACAATCTCTGAAGGTGAAGTGATGCTCTTTAATTCACTTGTCTTAGATATGCATCCCTATGTAGGCGATGACATCTGGGCACGCGAACACGGCCTCTTTAAGAAGCGACTAGTGCCAGGTGCCATGGTATTTAGCTACGGACTTGGACTCTTTGCGCATAACAATGTCAATACATTTAGCTACGGCTATGACAAGTTACGATTTATTAAGCCGACCTTTATCGGTGACACGATCTACGGCATGCGAACACTTCTTGAGAAGACTCCTAAGTACGAAAACATGGGTCTCTTCAAAGTCAGCTATGAAATCTTCCGTGCCGATAATGAGGAGCTAGTTCTCTACACAGAGCACCTACAGACTGTGCTTTATCGCACATCACAGGCAGAGAATCTCAAAGCAGAAGGTAAGGAAACGCCATGATTGAACAATTTAAAGTAATTTCAGATGCAGTACGCCTTGAAGTAAAACCTGAATACCGAAAGAAAATTGGTATCTGCGGTGCAGGTGGCATTGTTGATGGCGCACACCTTCCTGCCTATAAAAAGGCAGGACTTGAAGTTGTAGCAATTTTTGATACCGATAACGCAAAGGCGAAAGATGTTGCATCCCGTCATGGAATTCCAAAGGTCTATGCAACTCTGGCTGAACTACTCGCAGATCCACAGGTAGAGATTGTTGATATCGCAGTGCCTGCCGTTGCCCAACCAGAGATATTTGCCCAAGTTGCTGCAGCTAAGAAGCATATCCTTGCCCAAAAGCCATTTGCCACAACCGTTGCTACAGGTGAGCTGATGGTCAAGCAAGCAAAGGATGCTGGAATTGTTGCCGCGGTAAATCAACAACTTCGCTTTCAAGAAGGCGTTGCCGCCGCACATAAGATGGTTGAACTTGGCTGGATCGGAACTGTGAGCAACTTTTCAATCAACGTAAATCTCTCGACGCCCTGGGAGCTCTGGCCATGGGCTAAAGATCTCGAGCGCCTTGAAATCATGTTGCACTCAATTCACTATCACGATCTTATTCGTTGGTTCTTAGGGGATGCTAAGACTGTTTTCTGTGCGGCAGGACGCACAGCGGGACAGTTTCCAGTCGGTGAGACTCGCACTATTTCTACCGCGCTCTATGACAGCCCTGTGACATCTGTTGTACACGCAAACCATGTCAATCGTGGTGGCGATAACTACGCCGAATATCGCATCGATGGCGACAAGGGATCAATTCGCGGAACCCTAGGATTGCTCTATGACTATCCCAATGGTCGCGTAGATACAATCGAAATCAATTCATCCGTCATCCCAACAGATGGTTGGCTTCCGTATCCAGTTACCACTCGCTGGTTCCCAGATGCATTTATCGGAACTATGGGTTCTGTCATGGAGAGCATCTCTACCGGTTCGCCACTGCGTTCATCTGTTGCTGAGAATATTGGAACGCTGAAAATGGTTGAAGCGCTCTACGAGTCTATGGATTCAGGAAAGTCTGTTGACCTCTAGTACACCTCTTCCTCTCTTTAACTTAGAGGGAAAGGTTGCAGTGATTACCGGAGGTAATGGCGGAATCGGATTAGGTTGTGCCAGAGGGCTGGCACGAGCTGGTGCAACGATCGTTATCTGGGCAAGAGATGCAGCGAAGAACGCTTCGGCGAAGGGTGAACTAGAAGCACTCGGTGCCACAGCCATCGCACTTGAAGTAGATGTCACCGATCGTTCGGCCGTTGAGAGTGCAACAGCTCGCACGATTGAACTCTGTGGCGGGATCGACATTCTCTTTGCTAACGCTGGCGTCAATATTCGCATGCGCCCTGAGGAGTACACCGAAGATGTAGTCGATCAGATTATCGATGTAAATCTCAAAGCTGTCTTTCACTGCTGTCAGAGCGTCTATCCATCAATGACTGCACGCGGTGGAGGCAAAGTCATCTTGATCGGTTCCCTTACTAGCGTGCAGGGTCTTGGCATCGCACCTGTCTACTCTGCAACAAAGGGAGCAGTCGTCCAGTTAGCGAAGAGTTTGGCTGCTGCTTGGGGCGCGCAAAATATTCAAGTCAACACAATTTTGCCGGGCTGGATCGTTACAGAGATGACTTCAGTAACGCGCGCAATTCCTGGCTTACCGGAACACGTCTTATCGCGTACTCCAGCGGGGAGATGGGGAAGTCCTGCTGACTTTGAAGGCATCGCAACATTCTTTGCATCGAGTGCAAGTGATTTTGTGACAGGAACCGATATTCAAATCGATGGCGGATTTACAAGCACGCTTGCAATCTTTGACCTACCCAAAAATTAATTGCAGATTGAGCTAAGCGCGGTAAGCAATACAGTTGTTTGAGATCTCGCCAATGCCTTCGATGCCGGTCTTGATTGCATCACCTACAGTCAGATACGCAGGTGGTTTAAATCCAAGTCCAACGCCAAATGGTGTTCCGGTGTTGATGACATCTCCTGGGAATAGCTCCATGAACTGGCTGATGTACCAAACGATGTGATCGATACCGAAGAGAAGATCATCCGTATTTGAATCCTGCTTCATGACGCCATTAACGCTGCACCATAGGCGAAGGTTGCTTGCATTAATTTCATCGCCCGTAACAATCTCTGGTCCAATTGGATTAAATGTCGGAAATGACTTTCCCTTGACCCATTGACCTGATCGTTCAAGCTGCCAGTGACGCTCAGAGACATCTTGCGAAATTGTGTACCCGAGAATGTGTGCCTTTGAATCTGCTGGTGAATCCAAGTAGAGCGCGCGCTTTCCAATCACAATTGCAAGCTCAACTTCGTAATCTGTGGCAAGACTCTTTGGTGGAATTACGATGTCATCATTTGGTCCTACAACGCTATCGGGCGCTTTCATAAAAATGACAGGCTCTGCAGGAGTTTCTGCATTTGACTCTTTGATATGGGCCAGATAGTTAAGGCCTACGCAAATTACCTTTGTTGGGCGGTTGATTGGCGCACCAATACGAGTTGAACCTTTTGCAACACGAGGGAGTCCGGACAGATCTGCAGCGGCAATTTTTGCCATTGCGCCCTCTTCTAAGCTCGCACGTGACCAATCACCGATGAGAGAATCAACGAGGATGTATTCATCGCCTTGTAAGACGGCAGGTTTTTCTTGGCCAGCACTTCCGATTCGGGCTATACGCATAGTTCTATCGTCCTTCCGGTAAGCGGCCTAAGCCAGCGTGGGTTTGCAATATCTGCACGTGCTTCGGCTCTAGTTCATTTAATGAATTCACGCCGAGTAACTTCATTGTGCGCACCATCTCAGATTGCATGATGGTCAACATTCGCTCGACACCTTCTTGTCCGCCAGCCATAAGTCCATATAGATAAGCGCGACCAACATAGGCAAAGTCAGCACCGAGAGCTAGGGCTGCTAGAACATCTGCACCGTGCATGATTCCGGTATCGATATGGATTTCAAGATCGTTCTTAAGTTCCTTCTTTACCTCAGCCAACATATGTAGAGGCACTGGAGCGCGATCGAGTTGGCGACCACCGTGATTACTTAAGATGATTGCATCGGCCCCGTATTTGGCTGCGATCTTTGCATCTTCAACAGTCTGAATTCCCTTGATCGAGAGCTTGCCATCCCATTGTTCGCGGATCCACTCAAGATCATCAAATGTCATCGTGGGATCAAACATGAAGTCGAGTAGCTCGGCGACTGTGCCTTCCCAATTAGACATTGATGCAAAGGTGATTGCAGGGGTTGTCAGAAAGTTAATCCACCACTCAGGACGAGGCGCTGCATCCAAAAGAGTTTTCACGGTCAGGCGAGGAGGAACTGTGAGGCCATTGCGTGCATCGCGCAGGCGAGCACCAGCTGCTGGAACATCGACTGTCAACATCAAGTGCTTAACACCAGCATCTTGTGCGCGCTTGACAAGGGCCATGCTCGCTTCGCGATCTTTCCACATATAGAGCTGGAACCAATTAACACCATTTGGTGAAGCCTTCACAACGTCTTCAACTGTTGTGGTGCCTAAGGTTGAAAGTGTAAAGGGAATGCCAAACTTCTCGGCTGCGCGCGCTCCGGCGATTTCGCCTTCAGTATGCATCATGCGAGTAAAACCTGTTGGTGAAATTCCAAAAGGCATTGCAAATTTTTCGCCCAAGATTTCACAGCTGGTATCTACATTTTTCACATCATGCAAAATATTTGGTCTAAATTCCAGGTCGAGATAAGAACGGCGTGCTCTCTCTAAAGTCACTTCAGATTCCGCGCTGCCATCGGTGTAATCAAATGGACCTTTAGGTGTGCGACGCTTTGCAATAAGACGCAGATCCCAAACCGTGAGGGCTTTGGCTAGGCGATTCTTACGTGTAGGAAACTGCGGAAGGGTAAAGCGCAGCAAGGGAGCTAACTCGCCCACCTTGGGGAACTGGCGCTTCACATTCTTCATTCCACAGCTCCATTCGTCGCGAATTCTTGGAAATCCTATACGATTTTTCGCCCACATTCCACAGTTATCAGCGGCAATCCTTCGCTAAGGTGCGAACATGAGCGATCTGGCAGCAAAAACACGAGCAGCACTTGATGCAGCTGTCGCCGCTATTGGGGGAGCACCGCGCAAGGGCCAGATCGAGATGGCAGAGGCGGTCTCTAGTGCACTCACCGATCGTCATCACTTGATGGTGCAAGCTGGCACCGGCACTGGAAAATCTTTGGCCTACTTAATCCCAGCACTTGTCCACGGTCGCAAAGTTTTAGTTGCTACAGCAACACTTGCTTTACAACGCCAATTGGTCGAACGGGATTTACCAGCAGTAGTTCCGGCCCTTGAAAAAGAGCTGGGCCGCGAGATTACCTACGCAATTTATAAGGGCGTTGGAAATTACATCTGTCTACAGAAGATGAATAGCGAAGAGGTTGACCCAGATAACGAATTGGTATTGGAAACCTCATATTTAGAAAAAGATGCACAGCGCCTTATCGCATGGGCAAAATCAAAGGGTGCGACGGGGGATAGAGATGATGCCCCGGATGTAGATCGCCGCGTCTGGCTCGCCAATTCAACATCGGGGCGCGAATGTGTCGGAGCAGATAACTGCGCATATGGATCACAGTGCTTTGCAGTCAATGCCAAGGCAAAGGCGCAACTTGCAGATGTTGTTGTCACCAACCACACACTACTTGCCATCGAAATCGTTGATTCACACCCCATCTTGCCCGAGCGTGATGCGGTGATTTTGGATGAGGCCCACGAATTTATGGATCGTACAACGCAAGCGGTTACAGAGGAACTCACGTCAGGTCGTGTGCAACGCGCAGCTGCGATGGCTCGCAAACACATGCCGGGAAAGCTCAGTGATGCATTTACAAAGGCTGCCGATGATTTTCATGATGCCATGGCAGATTACGGCGACACAGTTAAAGGTGATTTCGCATCCCTAGGTCGTTTAGAGGAGATTCCAAGTATTTTAGAAGCTCCAGTACGCAAGGTTCGTGAAGCCGGGGCGGCCATAACGGATGCGCTACGTGCCGATGAAGAGATTATTGATCCAGATGGAATCGCAGAGCGTGCACGCGTAAAAGGTGCCATTACAGAGATCACGACAACTGTCGGCAAGTTACTTAAGATGGGCTCATCGCATGTGCTTTGGTACGAACCCACCTTCTCTTCGCTCTATTTGGCGCCACTTTCTGTCTCTGAAGTACTACGCGAGAATTTGCTGACAAAGACTCCCGTGATTGCAACATCTGCCACCCTTACCGTCGGCAGTGGTTTTGATGCGATGGCTCGCTCACTTGGATTTCTCGCACCTGGGGTTACAACAGAAGATGAAAGTGATGACGAGGAAGCAGAGATTGATCCCTCCAATTTTCAAACTTTAGACGTCGGCTCACCTTTTGATTTTGCCGCACAAGGCGTTCTCTATCTTCCGAAGCATTTACCTGAACCAGGACGCGACGGTCCGAGCAAAGAAGTACTCACCGAACTCGGCGAATTGATAGATGCAGCAGGCGGTCGCACCTTGGCACTCTTTAGTTCATGGCGGGGAGTCGAGGCAGCTGATGCTCATTTACGTGATGTCTTGAAAGAACTTCCCATCACAATCATTACACAAAAGCGTGGGGACGCCGTGGGGCCACTCGTTGAAAGATTTGCAAAGGATGAAACATCTATTTTGCTGGGCACAATGTCGCTCTGGCAGGGCGTTGATGTTCCCGGTAATTCCTGCATCTTGGTTGCTATCGATCGCATTCCATTTCCACGCCCCGATGAACCTGTCATGGCTGCTCGTTCATCACAAGCAGATGCAGCAGGCGGTAGTGGATTTATGCAGGTATCAATGCCGCGGGCTGCGCTCTTACTTGCACAGGGCACTGGGCGTCTGATTAGAAGTATTGATGATCGTGGAGTAGTTGCGATCCTCGATTCGCGCATAGTCACTAAGCGCTACGGAAGCGTCCTACTGAATTCAATGCCGCCGCTCTGGCGCACATCAGATAAAGATGTGGTGCGCGACTCACTTCGCAGGCTGAGCCAGGGATTAACCGATTAAATTCTGCACCCATCCGTACTTTGTTGTAGCCTCCAACTGATCGAATTCCACAGTGAGAGGAGTCAGAGCCAATGCCTAAGATCACCGCATCTACCTTGGTTGAGCAACGTGCTTGGCGACGCTCACAGTTATTGGATGCTGCTTCAGGTCTAGCTCTCGAGAACGGTCCAACCTCAGTGACGGTCTCTGCCGTAGCCGCGCGAGCAGGATTATCGCGTACATCATTTTATGAATACTTTTCGAGCAGCAGTGAGATTGTTGCAGAACTCATCACCGATGAACTTAACGCTTTCACCAATTACCTCACCGAGAAGGTTGCAACAGCCAGCACTCCTGATGAGGCAATCACATCATGGATTGAGGGCTCATTGGAATACGTCGCAGACGGTCGCCACTTGCTCGCTCGTGCACTGAGCACTCTCGAACTTTCTGCTGAAAGATCGACCCAGATCGGCATTGCGCATAGGAAGATGCTCGCACCCCTTAGTGAGCCTCTTTCCCAACTTGGTATTCGAGATGTACGTCAGGCGCTAGCGCTGATTCACGCATCGACTGAGAGTGCCACGCGAAGAATCGAAGCTGGCATGGATTCGGCGAGCGAAATTGAATCCACGCGAAACTTTATCGTCGCTGGCTTAAAGGCGTTGTAGCGCTAACGTATTCACTTCACCGGTATTGAAAAATTACGCACGAGTGGTTTCCACAAGTTGACCTTACCGGCAGCATTAGCAGTAACTACGCAAGAGCCCTTTTTGACTCCTTTGAGGATGCCCTTACTCACTTGGCAATTCTTACTAGAAGTTCTGTAAGTTATTTTTTCACCGAAGGAAGTTTCTGCAGGAAGTGTGATTTTCTTTCCTGCCTTAATCGATGTCGCGATTGCTGCAATTGACTGCTCACCAAGACCAACAAAGAATGGGTAGCTGGCAGCAGTTGGCGCAGTTGCTGCGTTTCCCGGCGTGCTCACGCTGAGGGCACAGACTCCGCTTCCCTTAAGAGCAGTGAAGATCCCTGCCGCGTAAGTGCAATCAGGTGTTGCCGATGTAATTTCAGCAGTTAAACCAGATTGGGTGGTAACGACAATCTTGAGAGCTTTTCTATACGAAATCTTTGATCCGACATTTCTCGTCAGTACCTGACCATCAGCGGTTACGATGAAGTTATCTGAAGCCAGCGCCGGTGCGGCAGTACCTGCTGCAAACGAGATAGGAAGAAATTTATCCTCGCTGAAATCAGTTGGTCCCATACGATCAACTCTGAAGAAGAGTCCGCAGATTACCTTTGTGCAGTCAGCGTTACCTGCGCTGCTTGTAATGGTAGTTGTAGGTGAAATAGATATTCCTGATGTTGGTTTCACGGTTCCAGGAGTACCTGAGTCCGAGACCCAGAGTTGAACTGTGCTGCTACAGATAGTCGGACGCGCGCCTGCAACAGGTTCAATGCATTGTTGAATATAGAGACCCTTGCCTGCAGGAAACTTAGTAAAGCCACCGTTGATTGTTGCGCCCGCTGGGTTGAGATTGGTGAGCGGACTACTTGTGAAGGCAAAGGTCTCAGCTTGGGCACTCGGTGCAGTGATAAATCCGAAGAGTAATGATGCAAGAGTGATCGAAACAAGTGTCGGTCTTATGTGTTTTTTCATGGCTCTCTTCATTCCTGTATTGAAGTTACTTGGAAATCGTTATTGGTATAAAAAGATCTTGGGTGCGATCAGTTGATCTCAGGTGATCTGCGCGGACGGTGACAGCACATTTAACCTTGCGGCAATCTACCTTGCCAATAAATCGTGAGATTTTCACAGTGTGTGTAAATCTTCCGCCCGGCAAGAATTCATCGGTAAGGCCTACCGCATAAGGAGGAGGATTAGATGAGATCCAAAAGGAAGCTTCACCCATTCCCGCCTTATTTACTCCGCCACCGCAAGGAGTAGGTGCACTCCCTTTTTTAGGAACCACACAGAACGCGAGATATATTCCGACAGTCTCATCAAATCCTTTGCCATTAACCGTCACCATTGATCCTGCACGTACGGTGGTTTTAGCTACCGAGAGAATCTGCCCGTTGGATCCCTTGCTACTGACGGCAGCGATCGCTGGAGTTTGCATGGATACAACCACGGCGATCGAAAGAATAAAGAGTCGGATTCGCACACATGAAATATATGGCTCTGGCTTAGTTTTTTTAGCCGACAGCCAAGGGAGATCCGTCGACATAATTCTGGGAGGCTTAGCCGGTGAAGTTAAGAGGGATCGCAATCGCCGCAGCGTCTTTGTTGCTTGCGACCGGTTGTACCGCTCAACCTTCAGCTGTAGAAGAAGTTAATAGCGTCACATCGATAAGTGTGAGCGCAAGCCAAACCCCACAATTTTCACGAGTCGTTGCTCTGGCAAATGGCAGCGCTGAGATTATCGCCTCAATGGGTCACCTCGACATTCTCATTGGAAGAGATGTGGCAAGTGATACACCAGAGCTGGAATCTGTCGAGGTTGTTACATCCGGACATCAAATCGTTGCCGAAAAGATTCTCTCCCTGAAACCTGATTTAGTAATCATTGATGAATCTTCAGGGCCATCATCTGCCCTTAAAGTCCTTGAAGCAGCTGGTATCCGCATTACGAAAATTTCTGAGGCTTGGCAGCTTTCTCAGATCGATCGCAAAGTAAGTGAGCTCGCACAAGCGATTGGAACAGTCGATGACGGAAAAGCTCTCACTGCCGCGCTGCAGATGAGCACAACGGAAATTGCAAAAATCCCTACGGGAAAGACCATCGCATTCTTGTATTTGCGTGGAGGCAGCGCTGTGTATCTGATCGGTGGGAAAGGTTCTGGCACAGATTCACTCATCACTGCAATCGGCGGTATTGATGCTGGTGCCCAAAAGTTTGAGAATCCATTTACCCCAATGACTGCCGAAGCGATCGCCACACTTAATCCTGATATTTTCTTGGTCATGAGTAAAGGCTTGGAATCAGTCGGTGGAGTTGAGGGATTAACTGCATTACCTGGAGTTGCACAAACGCAGGCAGGTAAAAATCGCGCAATTGTGGCAGTTGATGATTCGCTTCTTCTCTCATTTGGCCCACGCTCATACTCACTACTTGCAGCCCTTGCACAATCTGTAGAGCGAGTACTTTCACAATGAAAAAGATCTATCTATTAGCCCTCCTTGTTGCCGTAATCGCCCTCTTTGCACTCTCGCTAGGAGCTACCGCAGTCAGCGACGTATGGGCTTCGATACTTAGGTTCAATTTTCAATCTACGGAAGTGAGCGACCAGATCATCTGGCAGATCAGAGCTCCTCGCATCATCGGGGCAGTAATTCTTGGAGCTGTTCTTGCTATCGCTGGTGTGCTTGCACAAGGTTCAACAAATAATCCATTGGCTGATCCAGCCTTCCTTGGCACAACAGCTGGCGCAGCCCTCGGTGTTGTAATTGGCGTGCTCACTAATGCAGTAAGTATTGCTTCAATCGGTTCTATTGCGTGGGCATCCTGCGGAGCGCTACTTGCCACACTTCTCACATTTTGGCTGGCGCGAAATGCGCTGCAATTGATCATCATTGGAATTGCTGTTTCTGCAACACTGGCTGCGATCGTGGGTATTGCAATATCAATTGCAGATCGAAGCGATGTCCGGTCAGTAACGTTTTGGTCTTTGGGTTCGCTCTCACTTCTCACCTGGTCCAATGTGGCAGTTCTGTCAGTTGTAGCAGTAGCCGTTTTGGTGAGTGCAAGAATTCTCTCTCCACAATTAGATCTACTTTCTTTAGGTGATTCACAGATACGACATAGTGGAAGAGATCCGCAGAGAATTCGCTTGATTGCATTTCTTATCCTCTCCATTGCAATTGCAACTTCGGTCAGCCAAGTGGGAACTATCTCTTTCTTAGCTCTTGCCGCCCCACACATTGCTCGTTTCTTAGTTGGTCCAAGCCATCGTTATCTGATCAGCGCTGCGGCAGTCATCGGCGCGTTGATATTGCTCATTGCCGATACCGCCGCCAGGAGCGTTGCTCCACCGCAGGATCTACCGATCGGATTACTCATCTCACTCATTGGTGCGCCAGTGTTGATTCTGGCTCTCAAGCGAGGCGGTGTGCAATGGCGTTAATCGAAATTCGCAAGCTGGCAGTTACGCGCGGAAAGCAGCAAGTCATAAAAGATCTCTCACTCGACGTAAAAGAAGGAACCATTACGGCCATTGTTGGGGCAAATGGTTCGGGCAAGAGCACCCTCATTGGTGCAATTGCCGGTGATCATCGACTTGATGCTGGGTCGATATCGATCCGCGGAAAAGACCTCACGGAAATCTCGCTCGCAGAACAATCGCGATTACGAAGTGTGGTTACGCAAAATCAATTCTTCTGGCTGGCATTTACTGTCAGGCAGGTAATTGAGATGGGGCAGTCGATTGAAAACCTATCTCGGGTGGAGTCGGTAATTTCTCAGCTCAAGATGGGCGAGATTGTGAATCAATCCGTTCTGACCCTCTCTGGAGGTCAGCTGCAACGTCTGGCAATTGCTCGAGCTTTAGTTTGCGATACACCCATCTACCTCTTCGATGAACCACTTGCTTCACAGGATAAGAAGAGCAAAGCAGATCTCATCGCACTTTTTTGCAGGATGAGAGATGAAGGAAAAACGATTGTAATTGTGATGCACACCGAAGTGAGCGATTTATATTGGTGCGACCAGATTATCGAGGACTTGTCGTAAATCAGTCCACGTCTTTGCAAAACTAGGATGCAAGGTCAGTAACGTGACTTCATCTACTGGCACCCAGCGCATCTCTTGGCTCTCATCATTGGGGGAGTCAGCTGAGATCAGAACGTCAGCAGCTGCAAGTACAGTGTCATATCGCCAATCACCGTGATCATCGCTAAAGAGTGCCATCGGCGTTAAATGCTCTGGATTGATTCCAGTCTCTTCGTGTGCTTCCCGTAGAGCTGCTTCATTCACACTTTCATGTGAATCTTTAGCACCACCTGGAATACCCCATGTATCACCGTTATGAACCCACGGTGCGCGATGTTGTAGAAATATCTCGCGTCCGCTTTCGGTACTTTCGCGAAAGATCAAGATTCCTGCGGCACCAAATTTTCCCCAGTGCTTACTTCCGCATTGGCATTGAATCCATCCATCTCCATCGCGGGCTGCCATGCACCTAGATTGCCATATCCATCCACAGAGCGCTCAACCAGCACCGAACTAGTCGCAATCGACTTCTACCTTGCCCCACATGAAAATCACTCAGCTCGTATTCGTATCTATCCTCATCACCACCGCATCAATGAGCGCTCCATCGGCTCTGGCCGAAGAGTGCCAGGTCAGCGCATGTGTAGATGTTTACACGCAAGATGGCAAGATCATCATCGAAGGTCGCAAAGGCGGCACAACGGCAGTAACACCACCACCAACAGCCAAAGCGATTCCAAAGAAGGTCGTACCGAAAAAAGTTGCTCCACCAGTGAAGAAAAAAGTCGCCCCACCTAAGCCGACAGTGACAAAGAAAGCTGTCCCACAGAAGAGCACTCCAACACCTCAGCCACCAGTTGCGCAAACGGCATCACTTAATGATCGCCTCATTAAAGCATTACCTACTGCAGGAATTGCCTACCAACCAGAGTACGAACCACTTGTTGATGTTCCGGTGTTTATGTGGACAGATCTACCGACCTCGTTTATGACACAGGTCAAGATTGTTGGAGAGATTGTTGATGTTGCCCTTCGTCCAAGTTTTACATGGTCTTTTGGTGATGGCACTTTCCTTTCGACAACAGATGTGGGCAGGCCATTTCCTGATGGAAAGATCAAACACACTTACTCAAATCCAGGCACCTATCTGATCACTCTCATCAGTACATGGAATGGCACATATACACATAACGCACAGACTCGCGCAATTACTGGCACGGTCAAGACAACCTCGATTGTCACCATCACAGTTGTTAACTCCCCAACACGCTTTAAGAATTGAGAAGTGATGACAACACTAACTAGCCCCCACGACCTTCTCGCAGCAATTCCATTTCTGATTGGCTACCACCCAATCGATTCACTCGTTTTAGTCTCAATCAAAGAGGACTCCGTGGGGATGGCCATGCGCATCGATTACCCGATTGATGAGAGCGAGGTTGCCTTTGATCTCTGCGCCAGACATATCAGCGCTGAAGATGCCGAAGGTGCGCTCATCGTTGCGTATCAGCCACAAGGAAGGAGCGATGGTGACAAAGTGCTGGCACAGACAACTGCGGCACTTTCACGAGCTGGGATTGCTATCTATGAATCAATTCTCATTGCAGATGGTTCATATCGTTCAGTCCTCTGTCATGACACCACATGTTGCCCACCAGAAGGTCGCCCTATTCCACCACTTGACTCAACTCGGATTGCTGCAGAGAGCGTTGTTGCAGGACACCCCATGCCCTTTGCAACTCTTGCAGATTTAGGGGCATCGGTGCGATCAAATCTCTTGGCACAGGAAGAGCAATGGTTAGAGCGAGTGCAGAAGTCATATGTAGATCCGGTTGATAGCGATCTCAATAATCTGCAGCGAGATGGTGCCACTGCAGTCATAGACCTTGCAAATGATTTCATCGCAACTGGCATCTCTACTGATCAAGATTTGATCGCACATGTTCTGGGTCGCTTAAGTGAAATTCAGGTTCGGGACTTTGCCTTAGGAAGTCATGACATAGATAGCGCAGATGGATATCGCAGAATGTGGATGCACTTACTGCGCTCTGCACCGCCAGGTTTTGTTGCTCCAGTGGCTTGTCTTGCAGCAGCTATTGCCTATGAATATGGAGATGGGGCGCTAGCTCGAGCGGCACTTGATCGCGCATTTGCCGATACGCCAACCTATTCATTGGCGCTTCTGCTGCAACGCGTATTTAGTGCTGGATGGCCGCCACAATCCTTTGCGCAGATGCGTAGCGAGCTTCACCCCAAAGTGTGCGCGGCGATATTTGGCTAGTGCTCTAGTTGAGCTAGTTGCACCACCACCGCGGTGGGTTAAGATATGTCTAGGTCACGAGTTCTAGATCGGTTGCCGCAAGCGGTAACCAAAGCCCCGGCTTTGCTAGACGGCAACCCTCCACCGCGGTGGGGTGCTCCCGGGTGACGACCAGGCACAGTCT
>Ga0315902_10001579_pt1 | contig 36533 bp, 33 predicted proteins | sample LakEriMetagenome_9_FD_203523 | JGI IMG/M metagenome (GOLD analysis project Ga0315902, IMG submission 203523) | Freshwater fungal communities from buoy surface, Lake Erie, Ohio, United States - Buoy 12 MA117 | ecosystem: Environmental > Aquatic > Freshwater > Lake > Lake biofilm | place: USA... | reverse complement strand
CGCCTACCCCTTCCACAAGCTTGAGTGCTGCGTGGTCACCGACGGCGGAGGCGCGCTGGTCGTTACCACCGCCGAGCGCGCCCGCGACCTGCGCCGGGCCAGCTCGCCGGTCTACCTGCTGGGCTCGGGCGAGGCCTGCGACAGTCCGCTGGTGTCGATGATGGACGATCCCACGTCGTCGAAAGGCTTCCGGCTATCGAGCCGCGAAGCCTTCGCGCAGGCCGGCATCACGCACGCCGACGTCGATCACCTGATGGTCTACGACGCCTTCGCCCACCTGCCGCTCTACGGCCTGGAGGACATGGGCTTCGTCGGCCGCGGCGAGGCCGGCGCCTTCATCGAGGCCGGCCACACGCGCCCCGGCGGCAAGCTGCCGCTGAACACCAACGGCGGCGGCATCCTCTACACGCACACCGGCATGTACGGCATGTTCGCCATCCAGGAATCGGTGCGCCAGTTGCGCGGCGAGGCCTTCCGCCAGGTGGGCGGCGTGAAGACCAGCGTCGTGCAGGGCGTGGGCGGCATGTTCACGGCCGCAGCCACCCTGGTGCTGTCCAACCAGCTGCCCTGATCAGGAAGCGTGCGATGAACTTCGACTTCTCCGACGAGAACAAGCTGCTGCGCGAGCAGGCACGGCGCTTTCTGGCCGACCGCTGCCCCACCAGCGCCGTGCGCCGCATCCTCGAGGGCGACGAGACCCACGACCGGGCACTCTGGCAGGGCATGGCCGAGATGGGCTGGCTGGGTGCCGCGGTGCCCGAGGCCTATGGGGGCGCGGGGCTGGGCGCCGAGGGGCTGTGCGTGCTCGCCGAGGAGATCGGACGCGCGATCGCGCCGGTGCCCTTCGCCTCCTCGGTGTGTCTGGCCACCGAGGCGCTTCTGCGTCACGGCAGCGAAGCGCAGCGCCAGCAGTGGCTGCCGCCGATGGTTGCGGGCGCAAGCATCGGCTGCTTCGCGCTCGCCGAGGGCGCGGGCAACCCGCGGCAGGCCGCGGTGCGCGCGCAGGTGCGCGCGGGCCGGCTGCACGGCGAGAAGTGGCCGGTGATCGACGGCAACATGGCCGACTTCGCGATCGTGGTCGCGCTGGGCGACGACGATCAGCCGGGCCTGTACCGCGTCTCGCTCACCGGCGAGGGCGTCGAGCGCGCGCCGCTGCGCGGCATCGACCCCTCCCGCGACCAGGCCCGCGTGCGTTTCGACGGCGCGCCCGCCGAGGCGCTGACCGGGGGCGCCGCCGGCTGGCCAGCCGTCGAGGCGCTGCTCGACCGCGCGGCCGCGCTGCTGGCCTTCGAGCAGGTGGGCGGCGCCGACGCGTGCCTGGCGATGGCCACGGCCTACGCGAAGGAGCGCCACGCCTTCGGCCGGCCGATCGGCTCCTTCCAGGCGATCAAGCACAAGCTCGCCGATGTCTACATCGCCACCGAGCTCGCCCGCTCCAACGCCTACTACGGCGCCTGGGCGCTGGCCCACGACGCCCCCGAGCTCGCGCTGGCCGCCGCCACCGCCCGGGTGGCCGCCACCGAAGCCTTCCATGTCGCGGCCAAGGAGAACATCCAGACCCATGGCGGCATGGGCTTCACCTGGGAGATGGACTGCCACCTCTTCTACCGCCGCGCGCGCCTGCTGGCGGTGCAGCTCGGCAGCGCCCCCCACTGGAAGAACCGCCTGGTCACGCTGTGGAGCGGCCAGGCGGCCGCCTGACGCACCCGCGCACGGAGCATCGCCATGGACTTCAACGACACCCCCGACGAAGCCGCCTTCCGCGCCGAGGTGCGCACCTTCCTCGAGGCCAACGCCACGCTGCGCCGCCCCGACGAGGCGGCCCACCGCGCGCGCTACGCCGAGGGCCCCGAGGCACTCGCCCGCGGCAAGGCCTGGCAGGCGCGCAAGTACGACGCCGGCTTCGCCGGCATCACCTGGGATCCGCGCTGGGGCGGCCGCGGTGGCACCCCGATCCAGCAGGTGATCTACAGCCAGGAGGAGTCGCGCTACGCGGTGCCGCGCGGCTACTTCGAGATCGGGCTGGGCATGTGCATCCCGACCATGATCGCCTACGCCACGCCGGCGCAACTCGAGCGCCACGTGCGCCCGGCGCTGCGCGGCGAGGAAATCTGGTGCCAGCTCTTCTCCGAGCCCGCCGCCGGCTCCGACGTGGCAGGCCTGCGCACCCGCGCCGAGCGCGACGGCGACGACTGGATCATCAATGGCCAGAAGATCTGGACCTCGGGTGCGCACTACTGCGACTACGGCATCCTGCTGGTGCGCACCGATCCCGGCGCGGCCAAGCATGACGGCCTCACGATGTTCTTCCTCGACATGAAGTCGCCCGGTGTCGAGGTGCGGCGCATCAAGCAGATCTCGGGCACCTCCAACTTCAACGAGGTCTTCTTCACCGACGTGCGGATCCCCGACGCGCAGCGCCTGGGCGCGGTCGGCGCGGGCTGGAAGGTCTCGATCACCACGCTGATGAACGAGCGCCTCGCGGTGGGCGAGGCGCCCGGCCCCGACGCCGCCGACCTGCTCGCGCTCGCGCGCACGCTCGAGATCGACGGCGAGCCGGCCCTCGAAAGCTCGGCGGTGCGCGAGCGGCTCGCCGACTGGTACGTGCGCACCCAGGGCCTGAAGTACACCCGATTTCGCAGCATCACCGCGCTGTCGCGCGGCCAGACTCCGGGCCCCGAGGCTTCGATCGCGAAGGTGGTCAGCGCCGGCAAGCTGCAGGAGATCGCCACCTACGGCACCGACCTGATCGGCATGGCCGGCGCGGTCATGGATCCGGAGCTCGCGCCGATGCAGGCCTGGTTCCAGGAGGCGGTGCTCTATTCACCCGGCTCACGGATCGCCGGCGGGACCGACGAGATCCTGCGCAACATCATCGCCGAGCGGGTGCTCGGCCTGCCGGGCGACGTGCGGGTCGACAAGGGCGTGCCCTTCTCGTCGCTGTCGCGCCAGGGCGGCGTCGCGCCCGCGAGGAGCGGCTCATGAAGCGCTGGCAGATCGGCAAGGTGCGCATCACCAAGATCGTCGAGGCCGACGGCCGGCCGACCTCGGGGCTGTTCCTGTTCCCCGAGGCCGATCCCGAGTTCGTGCGCCGCTACGCTTGGCTGCGGCCGCACTTCGCCACCGACGACGGCAAGCTCTACGCCTCGGTGCATGCCTTCGTGATCGAGTCGGGCGGGCGGCGTATCATCGTCGACACCTGCATCGGCAACGACAAGCCGCGCCGCGTCAAGGGCTGGGACCGGCTGCAGACCCCGTTCCTGCAGCGCATGGCCGACGCCGGGCTGCCGGCCGAGTCGATCGACACCGTGCTGTGCACGCACCTGCATGTCGACCATGTGGGCTGGAACACCAGGCTCGTCGACGGCCGCTGGGTGCCCACCTTCCCGCAGGCCCGCTACCTGTTCGGCCGCGTGGAGTGGGCCCACTGGTCGGCCGAAGCGGTCGGCCCCGAGGACGACGACATCGTCGGCGACTCGGTGCGCCCGATCGTCGACGCCGGCCTTGCCGATCTGGTCGAGTCCGACCACCGCATCACCGACGAGGTCTGGCTCGAGCCCACGCCCGGCCACACGCCCGGTCATGTCAGCGTGCGCATCGAGTCCGAGGGCGAGCGCGCCGTGATCACCGGTGACCTGATGCACCATCCGATCCAGTGCGGCGCGCCCGACATGGGCAGCCACTTCGACGTCGACCGCGATGCCGCGCGCCGCACCCGCCGCGACTTCCTCGCGCGCCACGCCGGCCAGCCGGTGCTGGTGCTGGGCACGCACTTCGCCACGCCGACCGGCGGCTGGGTGGTGCGCGACGGCGACGCCTGGCGATTCGCGGTCGACGAGCCGCCGCGATGAGCACCGCCGGCCATGACCATGAGCCGGGCGACGCCGCGCCGGTGATCATCGAGGCGGCGCTCAATGGCGGCACGCCCAAGCGGCTCGCGGCGCGCGTGCCCCGCGAGCCGGCCGAGATCGTCGCCGATGCGATCGCCTGCATCGATGCGGGCGCAACCATCATCCACAACCACCACGACGACGCGGTGCTCGCCGGCAGCCGCATCCACGACCCGCAGCCCTACCTCGACACCTGGCGGGCCATCCTCGCGCAGCGCCCCACCGCGCTGCTCTACCCCACGCTCGGCGGGGGCGCGCCTGGGGTGCGCATCGAGGATCGCTACGCGCACATCGTCGCGCTGGCGCGCGCCGGGGTGATCGCGCAGGGCGTGGTCGACACCGGCAGCACCAACATCGGCCGCCTGGGCCCCGACGGCCTGCCGCGGCCCGACGAGGTGGTGTACCTGAACACCAACCACGACGGCGCCTACATGGTCGAGACCTGCGGGGCACTGGGTGTGGGGCTGTCGATCTCGATCTTCGAGCCCGGCTTCCTGCGCTTCATCCTCGCCTACCACCGTGCCGGGCGGCTGCCGCCGGGGTCATTCGTGAAGTTCTACTTCGGTGCGGGCAGCACGCTGTTCGGCCTGCCGCCCACCCGCGCGTCGCTGCTCGCCTACCTCGACATGATCGAGGGCACCGGACTGCCCTGGCTGGTGTCGGCCCAGGGAGGCGACGTGATCGCCTGCGGCCTGGCACGCACGGCGCTGGAGCTCGGCGGTCACCTGCAGGTGGGACTGGAGCCCAACCCCGACCGGGAGCGTAGTAACCTCGAACTGGTTCGAGAGGCGGCAGCGCTGTGCGCCGCCGTCGGCCGTCCGGTGGCTGATGCTGCCACCACCGCAAAGCTGCTGCGCCTGCCGCCACGCGCGTCACCCGCCTGACCGCCCGCGCCCCCCAACGACGATCCCGCGATGCTGCGCAGCCTGCTGATCGTCCTGACCGTGCTGGTCATCCAGCTCGCGCTGGCGGTGGTCGTGATCACCGCGCTGGTGGTCAAGCCCGCCGACCCTGCGCTGGAGCCGCCACCTGCGGTCACGGTCGCCGATCTCGAGCGCCTGCGAGCCCTGCTACCCGGCGGTGATCCGCGCAAGCTCGTCGATGGCCGACCGATCGCGATCCGTCTGGGCGAGCGCGACATCGACCTGCTGCTGCAGCAGGCGCTGACCCGCCTGCCGATGCTGCGCGGTGCGCGGGCGCAGGCCAGTCTCGAGGCGGGATCGGGGCTGCTGCGACTCACGCTGGCGATTCCGCGCATCGGCCCCCTCGGCGATACCATCCCCATGGCGGTGCGGGTACGCGCCGCCGGCGGCACCTTGTCGATCGACGAGGCGCGCATCGGCAGCATCCCGCTGCCGGGATGGCTGGTGGAGGCGGCGCTGCGGGTCGGACCCTGGCTACTGCCGCCGTCGGCGGCGCGCACCGTGGCTCAGGGGCTGCGCGAGCTCTGGGCCAGCACCGGAGGCTGGTCGATAGGCCCGCAACGGCTCGAGTTCGGTTATCTGCCGCAGCGCGATCTCGCGCGCCGCCTCGCCACCGGCGGACGCGACCTGGTGCTCCCGCCTGCCGATCGCGCCCGGATCGCCCACTACCTGGCACATGCGGGCTGGCTGGCCACGACGGGGGGCCGTCCCAGTCAGTCGATGCTGCCGATGCTGCGCGACATCGTCGCCGAAGCCGAGAGCCGAAGCCGGCAGGGAGGCGATGCGCTCGCCGAAAGTCGTGCCGCAGTGCTCGGGCTGGCGATCTATGCAGTCGGCCGCGGTGAACTCGCCGCGCGTGCGCTGGGTGTCGCCATACCCCCGGGGCGGCCGGTGCCGATCACGCTGCTGGGCCGGCCGGACCTCGCGCAGCACTGGCTGGTGTCGGCCGCGCTGGCGCTCGAGGCCGATGCCCGCACCGCCGATGCCATCGGCGTGTTCAAGGAGGTACTCGACTCACGCGGCGGCTCGGGATTCTCCTTCGCCGATCTCGCGGCCGATCGCGCGGGCGTGCGCTTCGGGGAGGCTGCACGCACCGATCCACGGCGCTGGCAGTCGCGGGTGGCGATCACCGGGCGCGAGTTGGATCTGATGCCCGCGATCGATACCCTGCCCGAGGGGCTGCAGGAGCCGGCATTCATGCGCCGATTTCAGGCGCGCGACAACGAAGCCTGGGCGCAGATGCGCGCCGAGATCGAGCGGCGCATCGCCGCGTGCCGATTCTTCGCGGTGCCGGGCTGAGCGGGCCTGCCGCCCGCTCTACACTGCCGCCTCGTCCGTCTGCCGCACCACCCGTTCCCGGAGAAACGCCATGCCCGAATTCTGCAAAGTCGAACGCGAAGGCCATCTGACCATCGTCACGCTGAACCGCCCCGAGGTGATGAATGCGCTGCACTATCCCGCGCATCTCGAGCTCGAGCAGGTCTGGAACGACTTCGATGCCGACCCGGACCAGTGGGTGGCGATCGTCACTGGCGCCGGCGACCGTGCCTTCAGCGCCGGCAACGACCTCAAGTTCCAGGCTGGCGGGGGCAAGCGCGGCTTCGTCAAGAGCGGCTTTGCCGGCCTGACTTCGCGCTTCGACCTGTACAAGCCGGTGATCGCCGCGGTCAACGGCGTGGCCATGGGCGGCGGCTTCGAGATCGCGCTCGCCTGCGACATCATCATCGCCGCCGAGAATGCGAAGTTCGCGCTGCCCGAGCCGCGCGTGGGTCTGGCCGCACTGGCCGGCGGCGTGCACCGCCTGCCGCGCACCATCGGCCTGAAGCGCGCGATGGGCATGATGCTCACCGGGCGCCACGTGCCGGCGCGCGAGGGCTACGAGCTCGGCTTCGTCACGGCGCTCGCCCCCGAGGGCGGTGCGCTGGCCGAGGCACGCAAGTGGGCCGCGCAGATCCTCGAGTGCTCGCCGATGTCGATCCGCGCGACCAAGCAGTCGGCGATGCAGGGTCTGACCATCGCCGACGTGGCCACCGCCTACAAGGTCGACTACGACGCGGTGATCCGCATGCGCAACAGCCAGGACTTCATCGAGGGGCCCAAGGCCTTCTCGGAAAAGCGCAAGCCGAACTGGAAGGCCGAGTAAGGGGCCGACGGCGCCCGGGCTCGGGCGTTGCTACGCCGCCCGGTCGTCGGCCATGCGCTCACCCAGGCGCACCGGCGTGCCGGGCGCCCAGTGCCTGGCGAAACGCAGCGGACCGGGCGGCCACAGCAGCACCACGGTCGAGCCGAGCAGGAAGCGACCCATCTCGACGCCTCGCGCGAGCCGCACACCGGGGCTGTCGCCGTCGTAGCGCCACTCGCGCAGCCGCCCGGGTCGGGGCGGGTTCACGACACCGTGCCACACGGTGGCCATGCTGCCGACGATGGTTGCGCCCACAAGCACCAGCACGAAGCGGCGACCGTCGTCACCCTCGAACACGCAGACCACCCGCTCGTTACGCGCAAACAGGCCCGGTACCGCCGCCACCGTGGTCGGGTTCACCGAGAACAGCGAACCCGGCACGTGGATCATCCGCAGCAGGCGCCCCGCCGCGGGCATGTGGATCCGGTGGTAGTCGCGCGGGCTCAGGTAGATCGTGGCGAAGTGGCCGCCGGCGAAAGGCGCAGCGAGCGCGGCATCGCCGCCCACCAGCGCCGTGGCACTGTAGTCATGCCCCTTCGCCTGGACGATCCGATCCCCGGTGAGCGGGCCGCATTCGCTGATCGCGCCATCGACCGGGCAGAGCCAGCCGCCGGCAGCCATCGGCCTCGCGCCGTCCCGCAGCGCCCGCGTGAAGAAGGCGTTGAAGCTCGGGTAGGCCGCGGGATCAGGCTCGGCGGCCTCGCCCATGTCCACCCGGTACCGAGCGATGAAGCGCCGGATGGCCCAGGTGGTCGCGCGGCCAGCTTCGCGGCGGGCGAGTGCACCCGCCGCCGCGGTGAGCGCCTGCTTGGGCAGCAGGTACTGGAGCCAAGCGGGTGTGGGCACGAGGCCTCGCGCAGGAACGGCGCGCCTCAGGCGGCCGTTCGTGCCTTCAGCTCGAGCCTGCGCCCGTGCAGCACCGGCTCGGTGTAGCCGGACGGCTGCTCGACGCCCGCGAACACCAGATCGCAGGCGGCCCTGAAAGCCTCGCCGTCAAAGGCCGGAGCCATCGGGCGATAGGCCGGATCGCTGGCGTTTTGCCGGTCGACGACCGCCGCCATCCGTTGCATCACCGCCATCACCTGCTCGCGGGTGACCACGCCATGCAGCAGCCAGTTGGCCATGTGCTGCGAGGAGATGCGGCAGGTGGCGCGGTCTTCCATCAGGCCGACGTTGTTGATGTCGGGCACCTTCGAGCAGCCCACGCCCTGATCGACCCAGCGCACCACGTAGCCGAGGATGCCCTGCGCGTTGTTCTCGAGTTCGGCCGTGAGGTCCTGCGCGCTCCACGAGGGTGTAGCGGCCAGCGGGATCCGAAGGATGTCGTCACGGGTGGCGCGCGGACCACCACGAACGATCTCGGCCTGCCGGGCCAGCACGTCGACCTGATGGTAGTGGGTCGCATGCAGGGTGGCCGCCGTGGGGCTGGGCACCCAGGCGCAGTTCGCCCCGGCGCGCGGATGGCCGATCTTCTGCTCGAGCATCGCCGCCATCAGGTCGGGCATCGCCCACATCCCCTTGCCGATCTGGGCACGGCCGGCCAGCCCGCAGGCCAGACCGACGTCGACATTCCAGAGTTCGTAGGCCGCGATCCAGGCCTGAGCCTTCATCTCGGCCTTGCGCACCATCGGGCCGGCCTGCATCGACGTGTGGATCTCGTCGCCGGTGCGGTCGAGGAAGCCGGTGTTGATGAAGGCCACCCGGCGCTTGGCCGCGCGGATGCAGGCCTTGAGGTTCAGCGTGGTGCGGCGCTCCTCGTCCATGATGCCGATCTTGACGGTGTCAGCCGGCAGACCGAGCGCGCGCTCGACCATCGTGAAGATCTCGTCGGCGAACGCGACCTCCTGCGGGCCGTGCATCTTGGGCTTGACGACGTAGACCGAGCCCTGTGTGGAGTTGCGCAGCCCCGAACTCTTGCGCAGGTCATGCATCGCGATCAGCACGGTGCACATCGCGTCGAGCAGGCCCTCGTGGACCTCGCGTCCGTCGCGATCGAGCACCGCCGGGTTGGTCATCAGGTGTCCGACATTGCGCACCAGCATCAGCGAGCGGCCCTTCAGCAGCAGCGGATGGCCGTCGGCGCCGGTGTACTCGCGGTCCGGGGAGAGCTTGCGGTCGAAACGGCTGCCGCCCTTGGCGACCGACTCGACGAGATCGCCCTTCATCAGGCCCAGCCAGTTCCGGTAGGCGAGCACCTTGTCCTCGGCATCGACCGCGGCTACCGAGTCCTCGCAATCCATGATCGTGGTGACCGCGGCCTCCAGCAGAACATCGGCCACGCCGGCCACGTCGGTGGCGCCGATCGCATGGCGGCGGTCGATCGTGATCTCGATGTGCAGCGCATTGTGGCGCAGCAGCACGGCCGACGGCTCGGACGGCTCGCCGCGCCAGCCGGCGAAACAGGAGGGGTCGGCCAGCCCGAGCGCGCCCGCCGCGGTTTGCGCCTGCAGCGCGCCACCGACGATCCGGTAGGCGGTGACGTCGGCATGACGGCCGCCGGCCAGCGGCACGGCGCTGTCCAGAAATCCCTTGGCCCAGGCAATCACGCGCGCGCCACGCACCGGGTCGTAGCCGCCGGGGCCAGGGGCGTCACCCATCGCATCGGTGCCATAGAGGGCATCGTAGAGGCTGCCCCAGCGGGCATTGGCGGCATTGAGGGCATACCGGGCATTCATCACCGGGACGACCAGCTGGGGACCGGGGATGGTCGCGATCTCGGGGTCGACATTGGCGGTCTCGGCCTGGAAGTCCGGGCCCTCGGGCTCGAGGTAGCCGATCTGCTCGAGAAAGGCACGGTAGGTCACCGGATCATGCGGCTGTCCGCGACGCCCCAGGTGCCAGGCGTCGATCTGCGCCTGCAGCTCGTCGCGACGGGCGAGCAGCGCGCGATTCTTCGGACCGAGCGCATGGACCAGCTCGGACAGGCCGCGCCAGAACTGGTCGGCACTCACGCCGGTGCCCGGCAGCGCTTCGTTGTCGATCATCGCCGCCAGCGGGGTGGCGACCTGCAGGCCGTGCTTGTCGATACGGGTGCTCATCTCGTCGATTCCTGAGGGTTTCGGTGCGGGAAACGGGAGTGCCACGGGCTCACCGCGCGGCATGATCAGCCGCAGCCGGTGACGGCCCCTCACGTCGAAGGCGCGAGCATAGAGCCTGCCTGCGGTCGACGAAAGCCGCGGGTTGTTGCAGCAGCTTTGACTTTTCGGTGAAGCGAGCGGAATCGGCCGCGGGGGCGCGGGGGCGCGCTCGTATCATCGGTCTGGTCACCCGCACGGAGAATCCGCCCATGGCCCTCAGACTTCATGGCGTTGCCACCTCACGCGCCGCCCGCTGCCTCTGGATGCTCGAGGAACTCGGTGTCCCCTACGAGCATATCGCCCAGGGCTACCGCGACAACGCGGCACGCTCGCCCGAGTTCCTGCGCATCAACCCGAATGGCCATGTGCCGGCGCTGGAGGACGGCGACATCGTGGTCTGGGAGTCGATGGCGATCAACCTGTATCTGGCGCGCCGCTGCGGCGGCCCGCTCGCCGCGGCCAGCCTCGCCGAGGAAGCCGAGCTGCTGCGCTGGAGCTTCTGGGTGATGACCGAATGCGAGCGGCATGCGCTGGCGATCCTGATGCACCGGGTGGCGATGCCGGCCGAGCGTCGGCGACCTGCGCTCGCCGACGAGGGCGAGGGCGCGCTCGCGCGGCCTTTCGGCGTGCTCGATGCGCACCTGACAGGCCGGCCCTGGATCGCCGGCGAGCGCTTCACGGCGGCCGATCTCAATGTCGCGTCGGTGCTCGCCTGGACGAAGCCGGCGCCCGCCCTGCACGCCGGCCACCCGCACGTCGCCGCCTGGCTGGGGCGCTGTCTGGCGCGGCCCGCTCAGCAGCGCGTTCAGGCGATGGCCGCACGCTGATCGCGGCGATTCCGCCGCGACATGTCAGTGGCACGGGCGCGGCTGACGCGTCGCTCGCGTGGGGCAGGCCCCTGAGCGCCGACTTGAGCCGATTCCCGATCGGTGCGATCCTTGGCGGTTGCGGTCCGTACCGGACCGTCAGGGTCCAGTTGCGATGCCAGATACCTCAGAAGCGACCGATAGCGGCAGCCCGATCGCACCGGCCGAGCCGGTCCTACTGGCGCCGAACCCCACGAAGCCACCAGACCAGCCGCCGGCCGAGCCCTTGGCTGGGGGAAGCCAGCCGCCTGGCAGCGACGATCCGGGCCGGTTGCCCGAGCCCGCGCCGACGCAGGGCGCGGCCGAGGCTGCGCCGACGCAGGACGGGGTCGACGCTGAGCCCGGCGCGGGGGCAGCCGACGCCGCGCCGACGCCGACCGAGCCCAGACCCGCCCAGGCTCAGGCCGAACAGGCGCCACTGTCGGTGCGAGCCTGCGGTGAGCTGCTTCGGCAGCAATTCCCGGCGCTGTTCGATGGCCCCGCGCGGCCACTCAAACTGCGCATCCAGGCCGACATTCAGCAGCGCGCACCCGGTGTATTTCCGCGGCAGGGTCTGTCTGCGTTTCTCCGCCGTCACACCGGCGCCACGGCCTACCTGAATGCGATGGCGCGCGGCGGCCCGCGCTTCGATCTCGATGGCCAGCCCGCCGGTGAGGTCACCCCCGAGCATCGCGAAGCCGCTGCCACCGAGGTCGCGCGTCGGCGGGGCAACCAGCAGGCCCGCATCGAGCAGGAGCGCGAAGCCCTGCGCCAGCAACGCGATGCGGTGCGCCAGGAGCGCGAGGCCTTGCGCCGCGAACAGGAGGCGCTGCAGCGCGAGCAGTATCAGGCGATGCGCCAGCGCGCCACGCTGCTCCACGACTTCGAGAACACCCGGCTGTCCACGGCGAACTTCTGTGTGCTCAAGGGTATCGACCCGGCGCGTCTCGACGATCTGCTCGCCCAGGCTCGCCTCGAGGCCCGGCAGCGCCGGGAGCAGGAAGCCCGCCGCGACGATGGACCGCGACGCGACGACCGCCCCCGCCGGGAAGGCGGACCGCCTCGCGACGGCCGACCACGTGAGGACCGTGGCCCCCGTCAGGACCGCGGCCCCCGCCGCGACGGTGGACCTCGCCAGGCGGGTGGACCGCGCCAGGAGGGTGGACCTCGCCGGGAGGGTGAACCACGCCGCGACGCAGGCCCCCGTCCGCCGGCGCCCGGCGGCGAGCGCGGCCGGCGCCCCGACCAGGACCGGCCACACGGACCGCGCCCGCCTCGCCCACCGCGTGAGGACGGTGATCCGAACCCCTGACTGCAGGACAGCCACCATGCCCCACGTGACCATGCCGGACGGCGTCCGGCTCTACTACGAGGAGAGCGGCAGCGGCACGCCGATCGTCTTCGTGCACGAGTTCCTCGGCGAGTACCGCAGCTGGGAGGCGCAGATGCGCCACTTCTCGCGCCGCTACCGCTGCATCGCCTTCAATGCCCGCGGCTACCCGCCCTCCGACGTGCCCGAAAGCCTCGAGAACTACAGCTACGAGCACCAGCGTGCCGGCATCCTCGCGGTGCTCGACGGCCTGGGCATCGAGCGCGCCCACCTCGTCGGGCTCTCGATGGGGGCCTTCGCCACCTTCTACTTCGCGATGAAGTGGCCCCAGCGCGCGCTGTCGATCACGCTCGCCGGCATAGGCTCGGGATCGCCGGCCGCCTCGCGCGAGCAGTTCGCCCGCGAGTCGCGAGCCACCGCCGAGGCGCTGCTGCGCGACGGCTGGGCGCGCTCGGCGCTTGCGCGCGCCACCACCGGCACCCGGGTGCAGCTGCTCAACAAGAGCCCTCGCGCCTTCGAGGAGTTCGTCGGCCACCTCAGCGAGCACTCGGCCCAGGGCTCGGCGCTCACGCTGCAGGGCTACCAGGCATTGCGCCCCTCGCTGGCCGATTTCGCCACCGAGATGGCCGCCTGCACGGTGCCCGCGCTGATCATTTCCGGTGACGAGGACGAGCCCTGCCTCGATGCTTCGCTGATGCTCAAGCGGGCCATGCCCTCGGCGGGCCTGTATTTCATGCCGCAGACCGGCCACGCCTGCAACCTCGAGGAGCCCGAGCTCTTCAATGCAGCCTGTGAACGTTTCTTCCACCAGGTGGAATCCGGCCGCTACGCGCTGCGGGATCCACGGGCGGTTCCCGGAAGAATGCTCTGATGTCCGCGACGATGGGCGACGATACCCTCGTGATGCTGGATGATGCCGCAGCCGCCTTCGCGCGGCCGGACGCCCGGCGCAACCGGGCGCTGCGCGGCAGTGCCGATGGCTTCGACCGCGCCCGCTGGCGCGAGATGGCCGAACTCGGCTGGCTGACGGTGGTGGTTCCCGAGGCGGCCGGCGGCCTCGGGCTGGGTTGCCGCGCGGCCGCCACGATCGCCACCCGGCTCGGCCAGGCCGCCTTCCCTGAACCCTTCGTCGCGGCGGGCATCATGACGCCATGGCTGCTGTCACGGGCGTCAGGGCCGGTCGCCACGCGGGCTCTGGCCGAGGTCATCGCGGGCGAGCGCATCGCGGCGCCAGCCTGGCAGAACGCCGCTGGCAGTCTCGACATCGACGCCTGCGCGGTCCGGGCCGAGCCGGACGGGGGCGACGTTAGCCTCACGGGCGAAGCGCGCTTCTGCGCCCCGGCGAGCGCCGACGCCTTCATCGTCGCGGCCCAAGGCTCCGACGGCCTGAGCGTGTACTGGGTCGAACGCGATCAGCCGGGGCTCGCCGTCCGGGCCGAGCCCACGGCCGACGGCGGCGCGCTGGCAAGGCTCACGCTGAGCGACGCGCGCCTGCCCGCCGATGCGATGCTTGCCGGACCAGCCGAAGGTGCCGGGCTGCTGCGCGACGCCATCGACGCCGGCACGGCGGCATGCGCCGCCGAACTCGTCGGGCTGATGGACCAGGCCCTCGACATGACGCTCGGTTACCTGCGCACCCGCAAGCAGTTCGGCAAGCCGATCGGCAGCTTCCAGGCGCTGCAGCACCGCGCGGTCGATATCTGGATCCAGCGGCAGCTCGCGCGTGCCGCCGTCGATGCGGCACTCGGTACGCTCGATGCGCCCGCCGCCAACGCCGCCGCGCGCACGCAGGCCGCAAGCAGCGCCAAGGCGCGGGCCGCGCAGGCCGCGCTGCTGCTGTGCAACCAGGCGGTGCAACTGCACGGTGCCATCGGCTTCACCGACGAATACGATCTCGGCATCTACCTGCACCGGGCGCTCGGCCTGTCCGCCTGGATGGGTAACGCCGCCGAACACCGGCGCCGCTGGGGCGCCCTCGCTGACGGCCGCCTCGAGACTTCGCAGCCATGAGCACTGACTTCGTCTACGGCGTCCCGCAGGCGCGGGACTGGAACGCGATGCCCGACGCGGACTTCCGCGCCCTGGTTCGCGACGACTTCGAACGGCACTACCCGGTCGAGCAGCGCTTCCCGCCGCGACGCCTGCGCTGGACCGAGAACCGCGACTGGTACCTGCGCATGTCGGCCAAGGGCTGGATCGCACCCTCGTGGCCGGTCGAGTACGGCGGCATGGGGCTGTCGCCCGCCAAGCTGCTGATCTTCTTCGAGGAGCAGGAGCGCTGCGGCATCGCCCGCTTCCAGGACCACGGCGTGCAGATGGTCGGACCGGTGCTGATGCGCTTCGGCACCGAGGCGCAGCGCCGCCGCTACCTGCCGCCGATCCTCGCCTGCGAGCATCTCTGGTGCCAGGGCTACTCCGAGCCCAACGCCGGCTCGGACCTCGCCAGCCTGAGCACCCGCGCCGAGCGCGATGGCGATGACTTCGTCATCAACGGCCAGAAGATCTGGACCACCCTGGCGCACGATGCCACCCACATGTTCGCGCTGGTGCGCACCGACCCGCAGGCCAAGAAGCAGGAAGGCATCAGCTTCCTGCTGGTCGACATCCACACGCCCGGCGTGCGGGTGCGCCCGATCCGCGATATCGCGGGTACCGAGGAGTTCTGCGAGGTCTTCCTCGACAACGTGCACACGCATCAGGACAACCTGGTGGGTGGTCTGAACCAGGGCTGGACGGTGGCCAAGTCGCTGCTCGGCTTCGAGCGCATCTTCCTCGGCAGCCCCAAGATGCCGGAGTACGGGCTGCGGGTGCTCGAGTCGGTCGCGCGTGCGCGCGGCGTCCACGACGATCCGGTGTTCCGCGAGCGGATGCTGGCGCTGAGGCTCGACGTCGCCCACCTTGCCGACATCTACGGCCGCTATGCCGACACCGTCTCGCGCGGCGAAGCGCTCGGCCCCGATGTGTCGCTGCTCAAGATCTGGGCCTCCGAAACCTTCCAGCGGATCGCCGACCTGATCGTCGAAACCGCCGGGCCCTTCGGCGGACTGGCCGGCGATGTCGACCTCGGTGCCGATACCGTCAACCTGCTTGCGCCCTTCTACAAGGCACGGGTACCGACCATCTACGGCGGCAGCAGCGAGATCCAGCGCAACATCCTGTCGCGACAGGTGCTCGACCTGCCGGGCTGAGCGCTCACACGTCGAGCCGATACGCGGGTCGGGGCAAGGGTGCCCGAGCAGCGCCCGACGCCTGCGCCAGGGCCTCGCGGATACGACGCACGAAAGCGAGCGCACCCGGCTGATCGCCATGGATGCACAGGCTATCGGCCTGCACCGGCACCTCGCGGCCCGAGACCGCGCGTACCCGCCCCTCGAGGACCATGCCGAGCACCTGCGCGACCGATACCTCGACATCCTCGATCATCGCGCCCGGCTGGCTGCGCGGTGTCAGCGTGCCGTCATCCTGGTAGCTGCGATCGGCGAAGACCTCGCTCACCGCCCGCAGTCCCCGACGCTGCGCGGCACGCAGCAGCTCGCTGCCGGCCAGGCCCACGAAACCGAGGGTCGGATCAAAGTCGCCGACCGCCGCAGCAATCGCGTCGGACAGCGCGGCATCCTTCGCCGCCATGTTGTAGAGCGCACCATGCGCCTTCACGAAGCGCAGCCGGGACCCCTGGGCGCGCACGAAACCGGCGAGCGCTCCGACCTGGTAGAGCACCGCCTCGTAGGCCTCGTCGCGGCTGATCGCCATCGTACGGCGGCCGAAGCCCTGGAGATCGGGCAGGCCAGGGTGCGCGCCGACTGCCACGCCGCGCGCCAGCGCCATGCGCACGGTGTCGCGCATCGTGCGGGGATCACCCGCATGAAAGCCGCAGGCCACGTTGGCCGAGCTGACATGGTCGAGGATGGCTTGATCATTGCCCATCCGCCAGGCGCCGAAGCTCTCGCCCATGTCGCAGTTCAGGTCGATGCGTGCCATCCTCAGGTCCTCCGGAGCGCGTCGAGCGACGCCTGGATGCGCGGCACCTCGGGATCGTGCGCGGCATCGAGTGCGCGCGCCTCCTCGAGGGTGATTGCGGCAAAGCCGATGGTCTCGCCGGGCACCGCCTGCGCCAGACGCGGCAGATCGACGCTGGCGATCGCGGCGATCTTCGGATAGCCGCCCGTGGTCTGGCGATCGGCCATCAGCACGATCGGCTGGCCGTCGGGCGGCACCTGCACCGTGCCGAAAGCCACCGCCTCCGAGATCATCTCGAGCGGTGCCTCCAGCACCAGCGCCGGCCCGCCGAGACGCACGCCCATCCGGTCGGACTGCGAGCTCACGGTGAAGCCGGCGTCGAGGAAAGCGGCGCGCGATGCCGCCGTGAACCGGCCCCACTGCGAACCCTCGACGACACGCAGGCGGGCCGCCCGCGCGCCGGGATGCACCGGCGGCTCGAAGCTGCCGGGCGCAGGCGAGGCGAAAGGTGCATCACCCGCGGCGAGCGCGCGCTCGAGGCGCACGAAACCATGGGCAGCCGTGACGGGCGACAGCGGGAGCACGTCGCCCTTGCGAAGCGCCCGCCCCTCGAAGCCGCCGAAACCGGCGCGCAGGTAGGTGCTGCGGCTGCCCATCACCGGCGGTACCGCGAAGCCGCCGTGCACCGCGAGGCTGGCTCGGCAACCCCAGACGCGACGCCCGAAGGCGAGCTGCGCGCCCGCGCGCACCAGCAGCGGCGTGGCCATCGGGACGGGAAGCCCGTCGACGGTGGGTGAGAGGTCGGCACCGGTGATCGCGATCAGCGCGGTCTCGCGAAAGCGCAGCGCGGGGCCCATCAGCGTGATCTCGAGCGTGGCCTCGTCATCCGGATTGGCCACCAGCAGGTTGGCCATGCGATGGGCCCAGGCGTCCATGACGCCGCTGGCGATCACCCCTAGCCGCTGAAAGCCGAGGCGACCACGGTCCTGAAGCGCGCTGAGCGGCCCCGGTCGCAGCACCTCGATGCCGCCCTCGTGCGCCGCGGCGGCCTGGCCGGCAGGCCCGGGCTCACGCGCCGCGGGCTGCGCCTGCGCGAACTCGGCCGGGGTCATCGGCACGAAGCGCACCCGGTCACCGGGCTGCAGCAGCGTCGGCGGGTCGGCCTGCGGCGTGAAGAGCGCCACCGGCGTGCGGCCGATGAGGTTCCAGCCACCGGGCGTCTCGAGGGTGTAGATCGCGCTCTGGTCACGGGCGATCGCCACCGTGCCGGGCGTGATGCGCACCCGCGGCGTGGCCCGCCGCGGCATCGCCAGACGCGGATCGAGCCCCGCCATGTACGGAAAGCCCGGCGCGAAACCGAGCATCGACACCCGATGCGGCGAGGCGGCATGCAGGGCGATGACCTCGGATACCGGCAGCCCGCAGGTGGCGGCGACCTCGTCGAGATCCGGGCCGAGCTCGCCGCCGTAGCAGACCGGAATCTCGATCAGCCGCTGCGCACCTTCGCGCGCCACCCAGCCTTCGGCAAGCACCATCTGCAGCCGCGCCTCGAGGACGGCCATGTCGGTGTCCGGCCGCAGATGCAGCGCCACCGTCGTGAACGCGGGCACCACCTCGAGCACGCCGGCAGGCAGCGACGCGAGCAGGCGCGCGGTGAAGGCATGCACCGCGTCTTCGGTGGCCTGCGCGACCTGATCCCCGAAACGCAGGATCAGACCACGGTCACCGAGGGGCTCGAGCCGCGCGACGGGAAAGTCGCGGGCAAGGGACGGCGCAGGCACGTCCCGCGCGCTCAGATCGCCTCGAACAGGATGGTCTGCGCGCCCTCCCAGAGCACCTTGGTGCCCAGCGCGCGCAGGTTCTCGCGGCCTTCGACGATCGTGAGGAAGTGGTTGCCGGCGAGCTGCCCCATCTTGCTCGCGAAGCAGCACGAGCCATAGGCCATGATGATCTCGGTCTCGCTGTAGCCGCCCGGGTAGAAAAGGATGTCGCCGACCGAGGGATGGCTGGTGTGGTTCTCGAAGCCCACACCAAGCTGGAAATCGCCCAGCGGCACCCAGCAGCCTTCGCCGCTCCAGCGCACGTGGATGATCTTCTGCGCGTAGGGCAGCAGCTTCTCGAAGGCCGCAACCGTCTGCGGCGCATCCGGGTGGGTCTCGGCCACGAAGGTGTAGCCGCCGGCGGTGATTCGAATCCTGGACATCGGGCAAGGCTCCGCGTAAACCCGGCACTGTATTACACGCGCGCGGGAACGCTCAACCAGCGCGAGCGGGGGCGCGGCGGGTCATTTCGCGCATCGGGCGAGCGGGCGGGTCAGACCCCCTGTGCTAGCCTGCCCGACACCCTGTCCGCGCGAGCGCGTGCGCCGCGCCACCGCGCCCCAGCCCGGAGACCACCCCGCCCATGACCGAGACCGCGCACCCCGACGAGCCGCTGCTCGCTGGCTTCACCATCCTCGACTTCACCCGCGTGCTGGCGGGTCCCTACAGTACCCGGCTGCTCGCCGACCTCGGCGCGACGGTCATCAAGATCGAGCGTCCTGGCGAAGGCGACGAGGTCCGTTACGCCGGCATGCAGCTGATGCCCGATCGCACCGACCAGAGCGCGTATTTCGCGCGCATGAATGCCGGCAAGCGCAGCATCGCGATCGACCTGGCCAATCCGGGTTCGCGCGAGCTGGTGCTCGATCTGGTGCGTCGCGCCGACGTGGTGGTCGAGAACTTCTCGCCAGGCGTGATGGCCAAGTACGGCCTCGACAGCGCGACGCTGCGCACGATCCGGCCGGAGCTGGTCTACTGCTCGATCTCGGGCTTCGGCCAGAGCGGGCCGCTGAGCTCGATGCAGGCCTACGCGCACCTGATCAACGCCTTCTCCGGCATGATGGACCTCGAGCGCGCCGGCTTTCTCGACCCCAAGGCCTCCAACCTTCAGGCCGCCGACGTGCTCGCGGGCGCGCACGCCTTCGGCGCGATCTGCGCGGCACTGCTGCGCCGGCTGCGCACCGGGCGCGGCGCGGTGCTCGACGTGTCGATGCTCGAGTGCCTGGTCTGCGCCGACGACGTCAATTACCCGGCGCTGCTCAACGGCGGCTCCATCGAACGCGCGCCGCGTGCCGGCATGATCGTGCACGCGGTGGGCGATCGGCACGTGGCGATGCAGATCGGCGGCGCGCCAACCATGTGGCCGCGGCTGGTCGGGCTCATCGGCCGGCCCGAACTGCTCAACGACGAGCGCTACGCGACACCCGCGGCGCGCCGCGCCAACTGGCCGACGCTGCGCGAGATCCTGCATCGCTGGCTCGAGACCTTCGAGAGCGGCGACAAGGCGGTCGAGGCGCTGGCCGCCGCGCGCATGCCCAGCGTGCCCATGCTCAAGGCCGAGGAGGTGATCGTGCACCCGCACCTGATCGCGCGCGAAGCCTTCCCGACGCTGCCGCATCCCGACCGCGAGCCGGTGCGGGTCACCGCGCCCCCGTTCCATCTCGACGGCCATGCGCTGCGGCCCGCCGCGCCGCCGCCGTGGCGCATCGGCGAGCACACCCTCGAAGTGCTGGGCGGCTTTCTCGGCTACGACGCCGCTCGCATCGGCGTGCTGCGCGAGCGCGGCGTGGTGGCGGTCCCGGCCTGATCGTCCCCATCGTCCCGCCTGCCCGCCTGGAGCGTCGTCATGAAGTTCATGTCCTTCAACCTGATGCCCTACCGCTTCCTGCCGATGGACTTCCCGCAGAAGCACCGCTCGGTGTGGGTCGACATCCCGGGTGACCTGTTCGACCCCGAGAAAGGCAACCAGCTCTACAACGAGTACATGGACCAGCTCGAGTACGCGGCGCAGCTCGGCTTCGACGGCATCTGCGTCAACGAGCACCATGCGAACGGCTACGGGATCATGCCCTCGCCGAACATCATCGCGGCCGGGCTCGCGCGGCGCACGAAGGATGTCGCGCTGGTGGTGCTGGGCAACTCGGTGGCGCTGTACAACCCGCCGCTGCGCGTGGCCGAGGAGTTCGCGATGCTCGACTGCATCTCGGGCGGGCGGCTGGTCGCGGGCTTTCCGGTGGGCACCAGCATGGACACCAACTATGCCTACGGACAGGTGCCGACCACGCTGCGCGACAAGTACTACGAGGGCGTGCGCCTGATCATGGAGGCCTGGCGGCGCAACGATGTCTTTGCCTTCAACGGCGAGCACACGCAGCTGCGCTACGTGAACTGCTGGCCCAAGCCGGTTCAGAAACCGCATCCGCCGGTCTGGATACCGGGCGGCGGCTCGGTCGAGACCTGGGACTATTGCGCCGACAACGATTTTCTCTACAGCTACCTGTCATTCTCGGGCTACAAGCGCGCGAAGGTCTTCATGGACGGCTTCTGGGACACGCTCGCGCGCAAGGGCCTGCCGCTCAATCCCTACCAGGCGGGCTTCGTACAGTTCGTCGCGGTGGCCGACTCCGACGACGAGGCGGCCGAGAAGTTCGGTCCGCACGCCGAATGGTTCTTCAACAAGACCCAGCATGTCTATGGCGGCTTCGCCGAGGCCCCCGGCTACCGCACGCTGACCACGATCAAGATGGGCATGGAGAGCCAGCAGAAGGGCCCGCGGATCATCGACACCACGTGGAAGGAGATGGTCGAGCGCGGCACGGTCATCGCCGGCACGCCCAAGCGCGTGACCGAGCAGATCGAGGACCTGGCCCGCACGCTGAACGTCGGCCACCTCGGCATCCTCGCGCAGTTCGGCGACATGCCGCACGAGCGCGTGATGGAGAACCTGCGACGCATCGCCACCGAGGTCACGCCGCCGTTGAAGTCGCTGTTCGACGATCAATGGGAGGACCACTGGTGGCCGCGCCCGATGCGCGCACCGCGGCTGCCGCAGACGCTGCCCGAGGTCGCCGGGAGCGCTGCGTGAACGGCATCGTCGAACTGCCGGGCAACCGGCTGCGGGTGGAGCGGCGACGCTGCGGCGGGGGCCCGCCGCTGCTGTTCCTGCACGGCGCCTTCGGCCCGGAGTGGTCCGACGCGCTGGTCGACGCCCTGGCTCGTTCGCACACCGTGCTCGCCCCGTCGCTGCCGGGTTACGGCGAGTCGGAGGGTCTCGAGCGCATCGCCAGCTTCCACGATCTGTCGACCTGGCTCGATGAAGTGCTCGATGCCGAAGGGCTCGACCAGGTCGCGGTCGTCGGTCACGATATCGGCGGCGCCGCAGCGGCCGAGTACGCGGCGCTGTTTCGCCGCCGGGTCTCGCGCGTGGTGCTGATCGCGCCCTACGGCCTGTGGCCCGAGGGCGAGCCGCTGGCCGACATCTTCGGGCTCACGCCGGGCGCGCTGCAGCGCCTGCTCTACGCCGATCCGATGGGCGACGCAGCGCAGGCCTTCGGCGCCGCCGATCCCGACCCGGCCCGTCAGCAGGCGGCGGTGCTGCGCCGCCGGCAGGCGCTGATCGCGGCCGCCAAGCTGCTGTGGCCGATCCCCGACAAGGGCCTGAAGCGGCGTCTGTACCGGATCTGCGCGCCCACGCTGCTGATCGCAGGACGCGACGACCGCCTGATGGACGCCGCCTACATCGACGCGTTCGCGCGGGCGATCGCCGGGGCGCGCACGGTGAAGCTGGCCGCCGGGCACATGATCCCGCACGAAGCGCCGGCACCCGCGGCCGAGGCGATCGACGCCTTTCTTCGGCAGGTCGGGCCGGCGTGAGCCGGCGGGCCGCGCCGACCCGACACGGAGATTCGCCATGACCGACGCCATCCGACCTTTCCGCATCGCCGTGGACGACGCGGTCCTCGCCGATCTGCGTCAACGCCTGCGCGCCACGCGCTGGCCCGATGCCGAGACCGTCGACGACTGGAGCCAGGGTGCGCCACTCGCCTGGATCCGCGACATGTGCGCCTACTGGGCCGACGGCTACGACTGGCGCGCGCGCGAGGCTCGACTCAATCGCTTCGCGCAGTTCACGACGACCATCGATGGGCTGGACATCCATTTCATCCACCAGCGCTCGCCGCACGCCGGCGCGCGCCCGCTGCTGATCACGCACGGCTGGCCGGGCTCGGTGGTCGAGTTCCACAAGGTCATCGAGCCACTGGTCGACCCCACGGCTCACGGCGGGAGCGCAGCCGATGCCTTCCACGTGGTGTGTCCCTCGCTGCCGGGCTTCGGCTTCTCGGGCAAGCCGCAGCGCGCGGGCTGGGGCGTGGAGCGGATTGCCGCCGCCTGGGCCGATCTGATGGCCCGGCTCGGCTACGAACGTTACTTCGCGCAGGGCGGTGACTGGGGCTCGGCCGTGACCCGGGAGATCGGCGTGACCCAGACCGCGCACTGCGAGGCCATCCATGTCACGCTCGCCATGGGTACCCGCCCGACCACCCAGGGTGAGCCCGATGCCGACGAACAGCTCGCGCTGGCCGGCGCGAAGCACTACCGGCGCTGGGACAGCGGCTACTCGAAGCAGCAGTCCACCCGCCCCCAGACCCTGGCCTATGGGCTGGCCGACTCGCCGGCCGGGCAGGCGGGCTGGATCCTCGAGAAATTCTGGGCCTGGACCGATTGCGACGGCCATCCGGAGAAGGTGCTCAGCCGCGACGAACTGCTCGACAACGTGATGCTCTACTGGGTGACCAACAGCGCAGGCTCGTCGGCGCGCCTGTACTGGGAGAGCTTCGGCAAGGCCCGCACCGGGCGCGTGGGCGTGCCCGTGGGCGTGGCGGTCTACCCGAAGGAGATCGTCGCGCCGGTGCGCGCCTGGATGCGCGACGAGTATCCCGATATCCGGCACTTCGTGCGCATGCCGCGCGGCGGCCACTTCGCGGCTTTCGAACAGCCGCAGCTCTTCGTCGACGACGTCCGCGCGTACTTCCGGCTGTTCCGCTGAGGCCGCGCGGCCGCGCTGCGGCACAGCGCCGCGGTCCCGCGCCGCCTCAGCTCATCACCAGGCCGCCGTCGACGTTGACCGACTGCCCGGTCATGTAGTCGGCCGCCGGCGAGGCCAGGAAGGCCACCACGCCGGCAACATCGTCGGGCTGCTGCGCGCGGCCCATTGGCACACCAGCCACCCGCTGGCGCCAGGCGGTGCCGCGAGCGTCGCCGTGCAGCGCGGTCAGGTCGCGATCGATACCGTCCCACATCGCGGTCTCGACCACGCCCGGGCACACCGCGTTCACGGTGAGCCGCGGTGCGAGGGTGGCGGCCGCCGACTGCACCAGACTGATCACCGCCGCCTTGCTCGCACGGTAGTGCGGCATCACACCGGCGATCGGGCCAGCGCCGGGCCGCCCGGCGATCGATGCGACCGCAACGATCTTGCCCTGCGGCCGGCCCGCAGCGAGAGGGTCCTGCGCAAGCATCCGGCGGGCGGCCGCCTGCAGCGACAGGAACACGCCGGTGACGTTGACCGAGAGCATCCGCTCCCAGTCGGCCGCCTCGAGTTCGAGCATCGGCCTGACCTGCATGATGCCGGCATTGCAGACCATCAGGTCGAGCCGGCCCCAGGCACGCACCGCGGCGTCGACCAGCGCGGCGTTGTCGTTGGCGCGGCGCACGTCCATGCCAAGGCCGATCGCCTGCGCGCCGGCTTCGCGCAGGCTGGCCGCCGCGGACTGCGCCGCAGCCTCGTCGAGATCGCCGAGCGCGATCCGCGCCCCCAGCCCCGCGAGATGACGGCCGATGCCCAGACCGATGCCGCGGCCGGCACCGGTGATCGCGACGACACTGCCTTCGAGGCTGGCTGCCTGCATGAACAATCCTTCGGGTTGGTGGCGCGGACGACCGATCCCGAGACGGAACGGCCGGTGGCTCATGCTATGGTCGATGCGACTTCCGATCAACCCGCCCCGCAACCGTCCGGACCTCGGGCCGCGGAGCACCGATCCGGGCATGGTTTCGCGGCCACGCACCGCAGCCTACCGACCATGAGCAAGGAACTCGGCGAACTGCTGGACCGCAACCGGCGCTGGGCGGCCGCCACCGAAGCGCGCACCCCCGGTTTCTTCCAGGGCTTGCTCGCACAGCAGTCGCCGCGCTACATGTGGCTGGGTTGCGCCGACAGCCGGGTGCCAGCCAATGAGCTGGTCGACCTGTTGCCCGGCGAACTCTTCGTGCACCGCAACGTCGCCAATCTGCTGGTGCACTCGGATCTGAATGCGCTCAGCGTGATCCAGTACGCGGTCGACGTGCTCGGCGTGGAGCATCTCATCGTCGTGGGTCACAGCAACTGCGGCGGCGTGCGCGCGGCGCTGGAGAACCAGCGTGCCGGACTGGTCGACAACTGGCTGCGCCACGTGCAGGACGTGCGCGATGCGCATGCCGGTTTTCTCGCGGAGCTCGATGCCCCGATGCGGCTCGACGCGCTGGTGGAACTCAACGTGCTCGAGCAGGCGCGCAATGTCTGCCGCACGACGGTGGTCCGCGATGCCTGGCAGCGCGGCCAGCCGGTGACCGTGCACGGCTGGGTCTACGGGCTGCACAACGGGCTGCTCGGGGACCTCTCGATGACCGTGTCGGCGCCGGTCGACGTCGAGCCGGCCTGGGAGGCGGCGCTCGCGCGCCTGCAGCGCCGCTGGCTTCAGGCGGTTCGCAACCGCGCCAGGCGCACCAGCCCGACGACCGAGAGCGGTACCACCAGACCGATCAGCGTCACCGTGAGCAGCAGCGACCCGAGCTCCCCGTAGTTGGCCGGGGTGACGACCACCCCGCCCGCCCCCTTGATCTCCCGCGAGATCGTGAAGAACTGGTTCAGGTACTTGGTGCCGAGCTGGGCGGCCGACAGCGCCAGGTTGGTGAATGAGGCCATCACCGCGAAGAAGGTGGCCTTCAGATGCGCCGGCGCCGAATTCGCGATCCAGGCGAGCATCGGGATCATCGAGATCTGGCCGAGGGGTGACTCGAGCGCGGTGTCGACCAGCGCGATGAAGCGGGCATCGACCACGCCGCCGGTGACCGCGGCCGTCCAGTGGTGAAAGCCGTGGTACATCGCGAGCGCAGGCAGCGAGAGCACGGTGCCCGCCAGCGTGAGCACGACGACGATCGCCCCGATCGAATGCTCGGCCACGAGGCGGCGGAACAGAAACAGCCCGACGAGCGACAGCACGCTGCCCACCAGCGCGAGCCGGGCCAGAAAGGCCTGATCGAAGCCCAGCTCGTCGATGGTCCACCAGCTCACGCCGGGCCCCGGATTGGGCATCGCCCGAAACACGAAGACCACCGCAGCGGTACCGATCAGCACCTTGCGCGCCTCGGGGTCGAGTTCACGCGTGAGCCGCACCATCAGGAAGAGGATCACCCCCATCGAGGCCGTGAACACGATCTCCTGCCCCCAGGCGAACTTGCCGAGCCCGACGGTCAGGGTGATCGCGACGAAGAGCAGGCTGCCGCCCAGAATCCAGAGATTGGGCGAGGTGGGCTCGGGATTGTCGTGCAGCAGCGCGTGGATCTCGGCACGGCTGCGGCCGAGCGCCAGCAGCTGCCGGGTCTGACGCCAGCGCAACACGGTCGCGAGGCTCACGCCGAGCACCGACAGCAGCGGGATCACGAGCGCCAGCCGGTAGACGTCGGCGTAGAGCGCCACCTTGCTCGCCTCGGGCAGTCCCGCGGCATCCTGGAACATCCAGACGTTGATCAGGCCGACCAGCACGGTGCCGCCGATGATCGCCACCCGGCCGAGCATCTGCATCGTGGTGTGCATCTGCTTGCGTTCCTGGGCATCGAAGGCGCGCCCGTCGGCATCCACCGCCGGCACCGCCTCGACGGTCATCGCATCGGCCACGCAGTCCTGGATCACATAGCCGAACGGGGCGAGCAGCGCCGCGGCGACATACCAGGTCTCCTTCGAGGCATGGACGACCATCGCCTCGGTGTGCGAGATCAGCCCGACCATGATCAGCAGGCTCGCGGCGATGATCGCGGCGCCCAGCCACACCAGCAACGCCTTCCAGCGCCAGATCAGGTCGACGAGGTGCCCGAGCGGCATCTTGAGCGCCCACGGGATGCCCGCCCAGAAGCCGAGCGCCGCCAGGAACGCGGCCGACAGCCCGAGGTAGTCCTTGACGAAGAAGGTGCCGACGATGCCGGTCAGCCCCGACACGCCGGCAGCCACGTAGACCATCAGCGGCGGCAGGTAGGACCAGCGCAGCTCGCGGCCGAGGGACAGCACGGTGCGGTCGAACCAGCGCAGCAGCAGGTTGCCGGATTGGCGGGAAGCGGAGGTCATGGCGATGGATGGCAGACAGCGACGGCGGTGCGCGAGCGCGGCGCGCCCGGGACGGGCGCCGCCTCGCGGTCAGCGCGAGCGTAGCACCGTGGCAGCGGCTAGTGGGCCGACGCGATGAAGTCGCGCACCGCGGGGTAGATGCGCCGATCCCAGCGCCGGCCGCTGAACACCCCGTAGTGACCGACCCCGGGCGCAAGCAGGTGCGTCTTGCGATAGACCGGCATCCGGCTGCACAGATCCTGCGCGGCCAGCGTCTGGCCGATGCCGCAGATGTCGTCGCGCTCACCCTCGATGGTCAGCAGGAAGGGGCGCCGGATGGCCGAGCAATCGACGCGGCGCCCGCGCACCACCATCCGGCCCAGCGGCAGGTGGTGCTCCTGGAAGATCGAGGCCACGGTCTCGAGGTAGAACTCGGCGGGCAGATCCATCACCGCAAAGTACTCGCGGTAGAAGTCGCGGATCGCATCGGCCCGCGCATGCTCGCCCGCGACACGCAACGCCCGCATGCGCTGCAGCGACGCCCGATGACGGGCGGTGTTCATGCTCATGAAGGCGGCGAGCTGCACGAAGCCGGGGTAGACCCGACGACCCGCGCCCGCCGCAGGCGGAGGTACCGTGGCGATCAGGTTGCGCTCGAACCAGTCGATCGGCTGCTCCTGCGCGAGCTCGTTGACCCGCGTGGGGCTGTGGCGGGTGTCGATCGGGCCAGCCATCAGCACCAGGCTGGCTGGCTGGCAGACATCGCCCTCCTCGGCCATCAGCGCCGCCGCCGCGAGACAGGCCACGGTCGGCTGGCACACGCCCATCAGGTGCACCGGCGGCCCAAGTTCGCGCAGAAATCGCACCAGATGCGCCACATACTCGTCGAAGCCGAAACGACCGTGAGCCGGGGGGATATCGCGGGCATTGATCCAGTCGGTCAGGTAGACCTCATGATCCTGCAGAAGCGTACGCAGCGTTCCCGACAGCAGTGTCGCGAAGTGACCCGACATCGGCGCTACCAGCAGCACCCTGGGTTCACCGACCGACCCGGCGCGCCGGAAGCGAAGCAGCCGGCAAAAGGGGGTTTCGTCGGCAATCGTCATTTCCACCGGGCGCTCGCCAGCACCGTCGCCCGCGCTGACCGTGGCAAAGGGGAAGGCCGGCCGCTCGTGCGTGAGCCCGAGCAGGGCCGAGAGTTCGAGACTCGCCGCGAGCCCCCGCCAGGGCGAGGCTGCACCCGTCGATGGCGGCTCGGCCAGGAGTTCGGCGGTGAGGGTCGCCATCGTGCGCCAGGGCGCAAGCGCACGCGACCATGCATCAAAGGCTGCGTAGAACATGCCGGACGCCAAGCAGGATTCATACCTGGCCGCAACTGCGCCCGGCCGCCGGGCCGCGAAGCGACGCAGCAGCGCTGGCCTGGAACTTGCCTGCGCCTGCAGCATCCCGTCGCCCCCACCGAGAGACGTCGTGCCAGCTGCCCGCCCTCCCACCGCTCCGCGCGCCACGCCCGCCCGTGCGCCCCGCGCCTCCCGCGACCCTTCGACGGCCCGCGACGCGCCGGCGAGCGTCACGCGCCTGCCGCGTTCCCGACGCCGCACGGCTGGCGACCCGAACACCCCGAGCCATGGCGGGACCGACACCGAGCTCTCGATCAGCAGCAAGAACTATTCGTCGTGGTCGTTGCGGGGCTGGCTGATGCTGAAGTTCAGCGGCCTGCCCTTTCGCGAGGTGACCGTACCGATCGACGCACCGGGAGCACGCGCCGAGCTGCTGCTGCTGGCGCCGTCGATCCTGGTGCCCTGCCTGACGCACCGGGGAATCCGGGTGTGGGACACGCTGGCGATCGGCGAATACCTGAACGAGGTGGTGCCGCAGGCCAGGCTGCTGCCCGATGATCCGGTTCGGCGCGCGCACTGTCGCTCGATCTGCGGCGAGATGCACTCGGGTTTCGCGGCGATGCGCGCCTCGCTGCCGATGAACATCCGGGCGCGTCTGGACCAGTTCAAGGTCTGGTCGAAGGCCCAGCAGGATATCGCCCGCATCGAGACGATCTGGCAGGACTGCCTGTCGCGCTACGGCGGGCCCTTCCTGTTCGGCGAGGGCCGCACGCTCGCCGACGCGATGTTCGCCCCGGTGGCCAGCCGCTTCACCACCTACGCCGTGGCGCTGTCACCGGCGAGCGCTGCCTACCGCGACACGATCATGGCGATGCCGGAGATCGCCGAGTGGACGGCCGGCGCGCTCGCCGAGCCCGAAGAACTCGATGAACTCGACATGGAGTTCTGAGCAACCCGGGCGGCGGGTCCGTCCGCCCGGCAGCACCGCGCTCAGCGCCCCGGACGCGCCGACGGGAAGTCGGGCGGACGCTTCTCGCGCACCGCGGCCACGCCCTCGGCCGCATCCTCGCCAAGAAAGCCCATCATCTCCATCGCGAGCGAACTGTCGAAGATCGGGCGCGCCATGTCGAGCCAGCCGTTCAGCGAGCGCTTGGTCAGGCGAATCGCCTGCTGACTGCCACGCCCCAGGCGCTCGGCCACGTCGAGCGCACGCGTCATCAGGTCGGCCCGCGGCACGCACAGGCTGACCAGCCCGATCCGCTCGGCCTCGCGGCCGGAAATGAAGTCGGCGGTCAGCAGGTAGTACTTGGCCTTGGCCATGCCACACAACAGCGGCCAGCAGATGGCCGCATGGTCGCCCGCCGCCACACCGAGACGCACATGACCATCGGTGATCCGCGCCTCCTCGGCCATGATGCTGATGTCGGCGAGCAGCGCGACCGCGAGCCCCGCTCCGACGGCCACGCCATTGATCGCCGAGATCACCGGCTTGTCGCAGGCCATCATCGTGTGGACGATCTCACCAGCCTCCTTCATCACCATCGCGACCCGCTGCGGGTTGCCGACCATGCCGGAGATCCATTCGAGATCGCCGCCGGCGGAAAACGCCCGGTCGCCGGCACCGGTGATCACCGCAACCCGCGTGGCCTCGTCGTCGGCAACCACGCCCCACACCCGTGCGAGCTCCCAGTGAAGGCGGGCATTGGTCGCGTTCATCGCCGCGGGCCGGTCGATCGTGATCAGCAGCACACCGTGCGGGCGGTGCTCGAAGCGCAGGTACTCGAATTCCTCGTATCGCATGACGGACTCCGGGAAAGGGATCGGAATCGCGAGAATACGGGCGATGCCGACACCCCCAAAGCTCACGCGTGCAACCCGGTTCCGGAACGGCATTGCGCGGGCTTGGTTGCGATCGCAACCAAATAGACCCTATAGTGACCATTTGCGAGCCCTCCGCTGCCGGCGCGGCTCGTCCCAGGAGACCACCGTTGCCCTCACGCTCCGCCCCTCAGGGCGCCGAACCGCCTGCCGCGCCGGCAGCCGAACGTCCGCTGATCGATCGCCTGCACCAGCTGCACAAGCTGGTCGACCGCGAAACCCAGCTCGCATTCCCGACTGCCACCGGCCTCGGCCCGAGCGACGGCCGCTGTCTCGCGGTGGCCGGCGCCGCCGGGCCGCTGTCGGTCAACGAGCTCGCCCGTCTCAGCCAGCTCGACAAGGGTCAGGCGAGCCGTGCCGCCCAGTCATTGGTGGCGCTCGGCCTGCTGCGCCGTCAGGCCCATCCTCATGATGCCCGCTCGGTGCAGCTGTCGCTGACCGCCGCCGGACGACGCACCTGGCAGCGCACGATGCGCCTGCTCGCGCAGCGCGATGACGCCGCGTTCGCCTGTCTGTCGGAGCGCGACCGCGCCACGCTCGGGCGCCTGCTCGACCGGCTGATCGAGCACAACGGGGGCATGGGCGCCTGAGGCGCCCGGACCGGCCGACTAGCGCCCCAGCAGCGTCATCACCACGATCGCCACGCCGATCGCGAGGTTGGTGGCGACCCAGCGCCGGATCGCGCCCAGCGCCAGTGCTCCCGCGGGCCAGTCGCCCGCCGCCACCGCGCGCGCCAGGCGCGCGTAGAGGGCCACCCGCACGTGCAGGTAGATCATCAGCATGATCACCCCCAGCACACCCATCAGCGCCCAGGACGTGGGCACGCGCGTGCCGGCGGGCAGCGCCATCAGCATCGCGGCACCGCTGCCCACCGCCAGCAGCGACGCCACCGTCACCGCGGCGAAGAAACGCCCGAGCACCTCGTGCATCAGCCGCAGCCGCACCGGCGGCTCGAGCTGCGCGAGCGCCGGGCGCAGGAAGAAGTGGGCGAAGCCCATGCCGCCGATCCAGACGATGATCGCCAGCAGATGAAGGGTCTTGAACAGCGCATAGATCATGGATCGGCCCTCAGGGAAGCGTCTGGCCGAGCGCCGCAGCGAGCGCCATGACGTAAGCCTCGGCCTTCTCGTACTGCGCCCAGTGACCGGCGCCAGGAATCCGCACCAGACCGCGGAAATCCGGAGCGATCGCCAGGGCGGGGGCGAGCTGCGCCTGCACGCCACGGTGCAACACATCCTCGTCACCCCAGATCCCGAACAGCGGGCAGGCTACCCGGGGCAGCGTGCGCTGCATGATGTCGGTGCGCGCCAGCCGGCGCAGCCGCATGCGATCGCGCACCAGGTTCGCCCGGTGCAATTCGAGGGCGAGCCTGTCCTCGGGATCGGGATGCGCGAGCATCAGGATCGCGAGGTTCTCGCGCAACGCGGCATCGCGCTCGGGTCCCTCGGGCAACGGTGCCCACGGGCGGAGCTCGATCGGGTTGGGTCCTCGCACCCCGAGCGCGGGCGCCCCGGTGAGCACCAGCCGGCGAACGCGCCGCGGCCACCGCTCGGCCAGCAGAGCGCCGACCATCGTCCCGAAGGAAAAGCCGACCACATCGACAGGCGCATCGCCGAGCAGCGCGGTCAGCGCGGCCTGCATGGGTTCGGGCAGCCGGTCGGCATCCCCGCCACCGGGCACCACCGCCGCTGACTCGCCGAAGCCGGGCAGATCAGGTACCCAGACCTGACGCCCTGCCGCCACCAGCGGCGCGATCGTGCGCACCCAGTGGGTCCAGCTCCCCGAGCCGCCATGCAGCAGCACCACCGGCTCGCCCTGGCCCCAGCAGCGCCAGACCATGTGGCCATCGGCCAGCGGCAGCGCATGACGGCGGGCGGCATGATCGAGCGCGACCACATCGGCGAGCGTGTGAACGACCTGGGGCAGCGCGGTGGCGGACATCGGGAGGGGATCGGGCGGCAGCGGAAGCGGGAGGAACATCAGCCGGCGGATCCGGGCCGACGCCGTGTCGATGATAGCGGCCTGCGGGTCGCGCAGGCGCGTGGCGCGCGGCCCAGCGAGATCCTGGCGAAGCGCCGACGGACGCGCGCGACGATTCCCGGACCGCTGCCGGCGGTGCCGGCACGACGGGCCAGCAGCCGCACCGGATACTGGGCGCCCATGCAGCCAGCAAAGCCCCCGGGATGAACGACGACACACGGGCACGAACCAATCGCGCAGGCATCGCCTGGATGGTGCTCGGCATGAGCGCCTTCATCGGCAACGACGCGATGATCAAGGCGGTGGGCGAACGCCTGCCCGCGGCCCAGATGCTGGTGGTGCGCGGCGTGATGGCCATCCTGCTGATCGTGCTGGTGGCCCGCCAGCTCGGCGCGCTGCCGCGCATCCGCGACGTGCTCGACCGGTGGGTGCTGCTGCGCGCGAGCTTCGAAGGGCTGGGCACCTTCCTGTACCTCGCCGCGCTGTTCAACTTGCCGCTGGGCAACGTGACCGCGATCAACCAGTCCTCACCGCTGTTCGTCGCGGTGCTCGCGATGCTGTTCCTCAAGGAGCGGGTGGGCACGGCGCGCTGGCTGGCGATCGGCGCGGGCTTCACCGGGGTGCTGCTCGTGATCCAGCCCGGCCTGGCGGGCTTCAATGCCTACGCCTGGCTGTGCCTGGTCGCGACCCTGATCTACGCCTTTCGCGATCTGCTCACGCGCAAGGTGCCACCGGCCACGCCGTCGATCCTGATCACGCTGGCGACCGCCGGCGTGGTGTGGCTGATGGCCGGTGGCGTGCTGATCGTGCAAGGATGGACGCCGATGCAGCCGCGCGACGTCGGACTGCTCGCGATCGCCTCGGTGCTGCTGTCGACCGGCTATTACGCGAGCATCGCGGCGATGCGCCACGCCGAGCTGTCGGTGGTGGCGCCCTTTCGCTACGTGGGACTGCTGTGGGCGGTGCTGCTCGGCTGGGTGGTGTGGGGCGATGTCCCCAACGCGCTGGCCTGGGCGGGCATTGCCCTGCTGATCGCCGCCGGGCTGGCGATGATCCGCCAGCAGCGCGCGGGCCGGCGCTGACGCGCCCGCCCGCGCGTCCCGCCGCCTCAGGCTGCCGCGGGCACGCTGGGCAGACCAGCCAGCGCCATCGCGAGCTCCGACTCGTCGTAGCTCTCGTCCGTAAGCTCCCCCGCGAAATACTTCTGGTAGGCGGTCATGTCGAAGTGGCCGTGGCCGCAGAGGTTGAACAGGATGGTCTCGCTGCGGCCTTCGCGCTTGCACCGCAGCGCCTCCTCGATCGCCCCCTTGACCGCGTGGTTGGCCTCGGGCGCGGGCACGATGCCCTCGGTGCGGGCGAACTGCACGCCGGCAGCGAAGCACTCGTTCTGGGTGTAGGCCGTCGCCTCGATCAGGCCGAGTTCCTTCAGGTGCGACACCAGCGGCGCCATGCCGTGGTAACGCAGCCCGCCGGCGTGGAAGGCCGGCGGCGTGAAGGTGGAACCCAGCGTGTGCATCTTGGTGAGCGGCGTCATGTGGCCGGTGTCGCCGAAGTCGTAGGCGTAGCGGCCGCGCGTGAGCGAGGGGCAGGCCGCCGGCTCGACCGCGACGATGCGCGAGGTTTTCCCGCCGCGCAGGCCGTGACCGATGAAGGGGAAGGCGATGCCGGCGAAGTTCGAGCCCCCGCCGGTGCAGCCGACGACCACGTCGGGCCAGGCGTCGGCCATCTGCATCTGCTCCATCGCCTCCAGCCCGATGATGGTCTGATGCATCAGCACATGATTGAGCACCGAGCCCAGCGCGTACTTGGTGTCGTCGCGCTGCGCGGCGAGCTCGACCGCCTCGGAGATCGCGATGCCCAGGCTGCCCGGATGGTCCGGTCGCTGCGCCAGCACCTGGCGCCCGTAGGCGGTCTCGGTCGAGGGCGACGGCAGGCAGCGCGCGCCGTAGGTCTCCATCACCGCCCGGCGGTAGGGCTTCTGGTCGTACGACACCCGCACCTGGAACACCAGGATCTCCAGGCCGAAGATCGAGCCCGCGAACGACAGCGCCGTGCCCCACTGACCGGCGCCGGTCTCGGTGGTGATGCGCTTGACGCCGGCCTGGGCGTTGAAGAAGGCCTGCGGGATCGCGGTGTTGGGCTTGTGGCTGCCGGCCGGGCTCACGCCCTCGTACTTGTAGAAGATCTTCGCGGGCGTGCCCAGCGCCTTCTCGAGGCGATGCGCGCGATAGAGCGGCGCCGGGCGCCACAGCCGGAAGATCTCGCGCACCGGCTCGGGGATCTCGATCTCGCGCTCGGTGCTGACCTCCTGCAGGATCAGGTCCATCGGGAACAGCGGCGCGAGGTCGGCGGGCCCGATCGGCTGCAGGGTGCCGGGGTGGAGCACCGGTGGCAGCGGTTTGGGCAGATCGGCCTGGATGTTGTACCAGAAGCGCGGCATCCGGGATTCGTCGAGCAGGTATTTGGTGGGCGTGCTCATGAGGTCCTCGAAGGGTGGACGAAGCGAAGCCCCGCGAGCATACCCGAGCACGCGGCCCGCGATCAGCCCCCCTCGGGGAGCGTCGGATCGAGCACCACGCGACCGATCACCTCCCGCCCGCGCACCTTGGCGAGCGCCTCGCGAAAGCCGCCCAATGGATGCCGAGCGAAGGTCTCCGGGTGCAGGCGCCCCTCGCTCGCCCAGCCGAGGAGCTCGGCCATCGCCGCCTGCACGCGCTCTGCGTCGCCGGGGCGGGACGGCACCCGACCCCAGCCGAGGTACTGCCCCCAGTAGAGCCCGATCACATCGACGTTCTTGACCAGCAACAGGTTGGCCGGCACCTGCGGAATCGCACCATCGGCAAAGCCCACCACCACCAGCCGGCCGTCCGGAGCCAGGCAGCGCAGCGACTGCGCGAAGGTTTCGCCGCCCACGGGGTCGAAGATGACATCGGCGCCTCGCCCACCGGTCTCGGACAGCACGATCTCGCGAAACGCGGCCTCGCGATGAAGGACCACGACATCGGCGCCGTGGCGTCGGCAGGCCTGCGCCTTGGCCTCGGAACCCGCCGTGGCGATCACCCGGGCGCCCAGGCAACGCGCGACGCCGACCGCGGCAAGTCCGGTACCGCCAGCCGCGCCGTGGACCAGCACGGTCTCGCCAGGCTGCACGCGCGCCCGCCAACGCAAGGCCGCAAACGCCGTGCCGTAGAGCGTGGGGAAGTGCGTGGCGGCGTCATGATCGACCGAAGCCGGCAGCCGATAGACCGTACGCCGCGGCACGATCGCCTGCTCGGCGAAGCCGCCTCGACGCAAGCCCGCGCAGACCCGGTCACCCGGGCGCAGATCGATGACGCCAGGGCCGCACTCGAGCACCTCGCCACTGACCTCGGTGCCGGGGATGAAGGGCGGATCGGCGCGGTTCTGGTGGCGGCCGGCCAGCACCAGCAGGTTGGCGAAGCTCACCCCGCAGGCGTGGATCGCCAGCCGGACCTCGCCGGGCCCGGGAATCGGGTCGGGCAGCGTCTCGACGCCGACACGCGGCGGATCGCCGGTCGCATGGCACACGACGGCGCGCATCGCTCAGCCGCCCCCCGAAGCGGATGCGGCACCGGCACCCTCGCCCGCGATGCCGGCCGCCCCGGGTTGCCCCGCGGTCACCGCACCATGCCGGCCTTCGCCCGCGGCAAATCGCGCGGCACCGGTGCGCGCCTCGCGGTGCCGCGCCTCGCTCGCCAGCGCGAGTTCGCGGGCGATCGCCGCATCGTGGGCGAGATCGGCCTGCGCATAGACCGAGGCGCGGTCGCTGAGCATCGCGATCGGCGGGAAGGCAGCGATGGTCCGGGCGAGTGCCTGCGCGTCGGCCAGCGCGCAGCCATCCTCGGCCAGGCGATTGGCCAGCCCGATGCGCACCGCCTCCTCGCCATCGACCGCGCGCGCCGTGAGCAGCATGTCGAGGGCGCGGCTCATGCCGATCAACCGGGGCAGTCGCACCGTGGTGCCGTCGCTCATCGGCACGCCCCAGCGCCGCGACAGCACCGCGAAGGCCGCGCTGCGCTCGGCCACCCGCAGATCGCACCATAGCGCCACACCCAGTCCGCCAGCGCAGGCATGACCGGTCACCGCGGCGATCACCGGCTTGGCGGGGGGCCGGTGCAGCGGCCCCTCGGGGCTGCCCGCCCAGGGCAGGTAGTCGATGCCCGAAGCAAGCTCCTTGAGGTCGGCGCCCGCGCAGAAGTGGCCGCCGGCGCCAGCGAGCACCGCGACGCGGGCCTCGACATCCTGCTCGAACGCGCGGATCGCCGCGGTCAGTGCGAGCGTGGCCTCGCGGTCGAGCGCATTGCGGGCTCGCGGCCGGTTGATGGTGATCGTCGTGACCGGGCCCTGCCGGTCGATCAGGATCTTGTCGCTCATCGCATCGCTCGCCGTCTCGCGCCCTTGGCGGGCTGACCGTGGCCGGGCAGTGTGTGGGCGCCCCGCGCGCCGCGGCAAGCCATGGCCGCCGGGCTCGTCTCGAAAGCCCGCTGGGGGCGGTCCGCCCGCAGGACCGTTCAGGCCAGCACCACCCGGCGTCCGAAAGGCGGCTCGGCATGCGCCCAGGCAGGCGGCACCGCCCACAGCACCGGCCAGCGCGGCCGGAAGCTGGCCGGCCCCTGCAGATCGGTGAGCACCACGCCGATGTCCGGCGCATGGCCATCGGCCTCGAGCAGCAGCGGCGTGAAATCCGTGCCACCGCCTGCCGGCAGGCGCCAGCGTTCGAGCGTCATGGCTCCGGGCTCGAGCCAACCCACCTCGCGCACGGCATCGTCGCCCGCCACCACCAGCACCGCCGCCTGCGCGCGGCGCACGATCGCGCCGAGCTCGGACGCGAAGCGCGTGAAGAGCGCCTCGTCGACCGACCCCGAGCAATCGAGGATCAGCGCCAGGCGCGGTACGCGCCGCCCCGTGACGATACCTGGCTCCCAGGGCAGGCG